>Ga0310690_10000035_pt1 | contig 298541 bp, 284 predicted proteins | sample AusTroGonzalo_MG_2_FD_207661 | JGI IMG/M metagenome (GOLD analysis project Ga0310690, IMG submission 207661) | Bovine rumen microbial communities from tropical cattle in Woodstock, Queensland, Australia - Gonzalo_04 (v2) (version 2) | ecosystem: Host-associated > Mammals > Digestive system >... | reverse complement strand
AACTATAAATACGTATGTAAATAAATTCGCCCTATTATCTAAAATAAGGCATAATTAAAACAAAACCCCCATCACAACTGTCCTGAAAACCTATAGTCGGAAAATACCCAAAATTAGACAATAAAAAAGAAGGCTGAAATTCAGTCCTCTCTTATATCTGGGCCGCAGTGGACTCGAACCACCGACCTCACCCTTATCAGGGGTGCGCTCTAACCACCTGAGCTAGCAGCCCGTATATTGCTAGTGCTTGTGCATGAAACAATGTACTATAAACATTTTTTAAAATCAAGCATTATTTATACCGCAAAGAAAAACGGCTGCCAAATAAATTTGACAACCGCTTTTTCTCTCTTCTTCCAACCTTTATACAACTAGATATTAGATTTTCTTTCAAAATTCTTGCGAATTGTATTTTTTGCCTTGTCAAGATTTTTAATCTTCTTTTCTGCCTGTCTGATTTGTTTTCTCATAGCGGCTCTTTCGGCTTTTGTTGTCTGATATTTTGAATCAATTTCAGAATATTTTGCCTTATAATTAAGCAAATTATTTCTTACTTCCATCTGCGCTTTGTCAATTTCAGTAATCGCAGTCTGCATTTTTGTTCCGCCTGTAACCTGCGCAGGATCTAAAAGGTCGGTGCCTTTTGCCTGAACGCCTGATACTGTTCTTGAAGTCGTTGTTGCAGGTGCTTTTACTGCGTTACTTTCATCAAAATTCAACGGAGTAAAACTTGTTTCCGCCATTGCACTGCCGATAGTCAAAATTGATACACATAATAAAGATGCAAATATTCTTGATAATTTCATAACTGTAACCTCCAATTTGATATAGTGATATTCTATATCATTTTTGAGATTTTCAAAAATAATTTACATAATTTAACAAGATAAATACTTTTTATTCCTGAATTTTACTCTCTTCGGATTTGTAAAAATCATAAATTCTTAAGCAATCTCTGAACGAAAATTCATATTCCCCTTTATGAAAAAGTTTATTAAACCAAACCCTGATAAAACCTCTTTCGTCCATAATTTCCTGAGCATAATCAATCAGGCTCATAAAAGTATCCTGCGGATATTTCGTTTCTTCGCTATCCCAGCATGCTTTTAATACCGCACTGCCGTCAGGATTAAAATCATACCATGCGATAGCATCATAAGTATCCTCTAAATCAGTTATCATCTTTAATACACCATCTTTTGTGTACCTGCAAAAGATGACAAATTTCGGTTTATCCTGATTTTTTGAGTAACTTGCCCACAATTCGGGCTTTAAAATATCCAAAATTTCTTTGAATGTCGAATTATCAAGAACTTTTCTCATTTTCTTGAACTTCTTTTCACCAAGAATTATTTTTGCGCAGTAAATCAATTCATCAGGCGGGGTCATAATTCCCAAATCATAACTTCTGACCGCTTCTAATACCTGACCGTCTTTTGTCATCGGAAACGCAAACATTTGATTATTACTGCTCGGGTACGCAATAATTCTGTTCTGGCGGTCAAATCCGTCAACTTCAAACCCGCTGTACTCAAATATATATCTGAACATCTGTTCTATATGTTGTGGTGAAAACTGTTTTGCCATAATTTATCCTTTTTTGTTTTATTATACTACACACAAAATTTTATATGTTCAGTGTGTCCTTTTCTGACGTATGGGTATTGTATATTAAAAATATAAATAATCTCTTTCTACTTACATAACTTGCATTTACCCTTGCTTACTACAAACAACCTCTTTCCCTAAGAGGTTGTTTTTCTGTTTAATTATTTACATTGTAATTTTGTTTGAATATAATAATGTTATGGAGTTTGAAGAAAAAACACTAAATTCGGAAGTAAAATTTGAGGGCAAAGTTGTCAGAGTTTTAAAAGACGACATTGAAACCGCTGACGGGCACAAATCATTCAGAGAAGTTGTAATCCATAACGGCGGAGTGGTCATTGTTGCACTCACAAACGGGGGTAAAATTCTTTTAACAAAACAATATCGTTATCCGCTAAAAAATGTTAATATTGAACTCCCCGCGGGCAAACTTGAAATCGGCGAAAACCCTGATGATGCCTGCAAAAGAGAACTTGAGGAAGAAACAGGTTACAGAGCAAAAAACTGGAAATCTTTGGGATTTATCTACACAAGTCCGGGGATATGCACCGAAAAACTATATCTTTATTTTGCATCAGATTTGGAATTTGTCGGAGAACATCCTGATGAGGGGGAGATTATTAAATCAAAAGAATTTACTCCAGATGAAGTTCTTGAAATGATAAAAAACGGACAAATCAATGATTCAAAAACGATTTGCGCACTTTCAAAAGCATTTTGTAAAGGGTTTGAAGTATGATAAAAATGGTCGCAACTGATATTGACGGAACCATTTTGCCATACAACGGCGAATTTCGTCCTGCTGTTTTGGAGTGTATAAAAGAACTTGATAAAAAAGGAATAAAAGTTGTGCTTGTTACAGGCAGAATGCACTCATCGACCGTTCCGATTGCAAAGCAACTCGGGCTAAATACCCCTATCATATCTTATCAGGGCGGACTGATTAAAGAAATGAACGGCAAAACGCTTTATAAAAGCAATTTGCTGCCCCAAACCGCAAAAAAAATTATTGCGTGGGCAAGGCAAAACGGGGTGCATTTAAACCTCTATCTTGACGATAAATTATTTGTCGAAAAAGATAACGAAATTATTCAGTATTATATCAAAGGCAAATTTGTTGATTACAAAGTTTGTTCGTTTGACCACTTGGAAATGAAAAATATAAATAAACTGCTTGCCATTGACATACACGATGCTGACAGAGTTTCAGGCTGGGTTGAGGTTTTAAAAGAAAAATACCCCGAACTTTATATCGTAAAATCAACCCCTTACTACTGTGAAATCGGACCAAGTGATGCCAAAAAATCATTGAGCGTAGAATTTTTACGCAAATATTGGGGGCTAAAAAAAGAAGAAGTTCTAACTATCGGGGATCAGAATAACGATATTGATTTGGTTGAGTGTGGCGGAATCGGAGTTGCGATGGGCAACGGCACGGAAGAATTAAAACTTTGTGCCGATTACATTACAGACACCTGTGACAATGACGGCTTTGTCAAAGCAATAGAGAAATTTTGTTAATCAACAATTTCCGGCACATTATCAAAATATGTCGGGAAGAGTTTTTTGTAATCGTCAAGATTTGTGCAATATGCCTCCATATCAAGTGAAACCCCTTTTTTAATCGGGTATGTTTTTACACCGACAGCTTTGTAAATCGCACGCATAAATATATTAGAAATCGCATCACTTCCTCTTACCCATGGAGTTGAATGAGCAAGAACCCAACGCATTTCAGCTACTGTCGAATTTAGTTCCGGTAAATCATTTTTTGTTATATCGTTTTTAACAAATTTTGGAAAAATATTTTTACATAGCTTAAAAATGTAATCAAGTGCAATATTTATATTTGCATAAGAACCATGAAAAATTTTTCCGGTGAAAAAGTTTGACGGTTTTGAAAGTGATATATGCCGTGAATACGGGTCATTAAGAGGATGAGAATTGATTTTAACCAATCTTTCAGTGTACAGGTTATATTTCTGAGTAACATAGGGTGTAAAAATATCACATTCTCTGCTATGCCAGCCATCACGTTCAGTTCTTAATATCCCTGTGTTTTCAGTTTTATATAAATTATTTTCAAGCCTGTTTGCAAATCTTGTAGATGTTGCTATATATTTCAGAACATATTCGGGATCATTTTCATCGCGAAGCATTTTTACAGCATTATCAGCATAGTTTTTAATCTCTTTTGCCCATTGTTTATCATGGCCATAACCATCAATTCGTACAAAAAAATCTTCCTGTTTAAATCTCAATTTTAGAGATTTAAAATTGGCACAAAAATTTTGTGATTTAACACTATTAACTTGCATATTATTATTAAACTACCTAAAAATATTTTTTGCTTTAAAATAAGTGTCACATTTTAAACCATACCATGCTTCCCAAAATTATTTGTGTCTCCCGCTACAAGCCATGAAAACAGCTTTTACAAGTATTGCTACATCCCACAGTATATTTCTGTATTTTATATAGTATAAATCATATTGTAATTTTTCCCTGACACTGTCTGTTGAAATACAATGCCCTTGATTTACTTGTGCCCATCCAGTCCAAGCCGTTGGTACAACTACTCTATTTTCATATCCTAAAATTTGAGTTTTATATATGTTAGCAAGTTCAACCCATTCTGCTCTTGGACCAACTATAGACATCTCTCCTTTTAGTATATTTATCATTTGTGGAATTTCATCAAAACGAATTTTTCTAATAAACTTGCAAAATGGAATAATTCTGTTATCAGTTTTACTTTCTTCCGAACATTTAACATCTTCACCATTTTTCGGAATATAATCATTTACATACATTGTTCGTAATTTATAGCATTCAAACTTTTGACCATTTTTCCCCACACGAGTTTGAGTAAAAAATGGCGAATGTTTATCTGTCAGCCAAACTTTATAGGCAATAAAACCTATAATTGGTAATGTTGCACCTAATATAATAAGTGCCATAGTTATATCAAATCTTCTTTTAAATAAATCATATAAAGAATTTTCATATTTTTTATGAACAGTATATACAAAATCTTCTATGCTATCATCGTCAATGTAATATTTGCCTGTTACCATTTCATAAAAGTCAGTCATTAAATATATTTTTATATTTTTGGGGATTACAGGAATTAAATTTGATTTATGTGTAAATATAACAATATCAATTTTATTTTCTTTTAATATATTTGCAAAATTTTTTATTTCAGAAATGATTTGTGCTTCTGAATAGTCAAAATTTTGTTCATCTTCTATTTGCTTATTTATTTCTTCACGATTATTTTGAATTAAATCAAAATGCATAGCCTTTAATAATTCGTCAGAAAGTTTTTTATTAATTTCTGCTGCCTTAACAATTCCAACAACCTCCATTTGCAATGCTTTCTTATTTTTAATAACTTCTGTTACCGCTTTTGCTCTGTCATTTGCACCTATAATTAATACTTTTTTTATTTTTTTTAAATGAAATAAGTAATAGTGAAAAGCAATTCTATAAAAAAATAAACAAGTGAATACAGATAATATATTAAGTCCGATAAATTTCAATAATACAGAAATAGGAATAAAGAAAAATAGAAAAATAAATATAGGTATATGTGTCAAAAATATACCTTCAAAAAGTCTATAAAAGTTCCAAAATGTTATATTAAATTCTCTTATTTTATAATTATCTTTTAGAAAAAGAATTAATACTCCCGTTATACTTATAAAGCATACAAATAGTATTAAAAAACTTGTCGATAATGATAAGCAATTCCACCAAAATATTGTTGAAGAACATAAAATTATTAAATCAAAAATAAATATAATCCAAGTTGATTTTGATAAACTTTTAATCATTTTCCAAAAACCTTTCTAAAAAATATATTTGTAAAACGTATAATTTTAAACAAAATATATAGTAATACAAATATATTATTTGTAAAACTACATAATATGTCAAATATTTGATGTTTTGCATAATTAAAAATATTAGAAAATTGTTACATAATATTTGGTATGATTAAACAATTACTTGGCAAAAGAATAAAAGAAATCAGAAAATCTAAAAAATTAACACAAGAGCAATTGGCAGAATATGTCGGTATAGAAACATCTTCCATAAGTAATATTGAAAATGGACGCTATTTCCCAACTGCAGAGAATTTAGATAAGATAATGCAAATATTGCAAATAATGCCTATAGAACTCTTTATAGCAGAGCATAATGAAGAACAAAATGTTCTAATTGAAAAATTGGTTTCAGCAATGTGTAAAGACAAGAAACTGACAAAATTGATGTACAAATTTTACTTGACTATAAAATATCAAGACTAAAATTGCAATTATGCAATAACTTGAACGAACATAGTGCAAAAATCGCTACTTATTATAAAAAATATTTTATTTTTAATTTTTCAGTTTCAATTATTTGCTTAAACCATTGTCAACTCACCAAAAACCATTTCGTGTAAGGATTTTGGCTGTTTTCTGCCGGACAAAATTTTTGTTCTGATTTCTCTCAAATCTTCCTGCATAAGTCTGCGTGGAGAGCCATCTTCCATTGAGTGGTTTCTCAAAAGATAAGACGGATGGAAAATAGCCATCGATTTGTAGGTTTTGCCATTTATCGTAACATCAAACCATTTCCCTCTTACTTTTGAAATCTGTACTTTTTTATCCCCCCAAAAAGATTTTAGTGAAGTTGCACCGCAAAATACGATTGCTTTGGGATTCATAATATCAATCTGTGCAGTCAAAAATCTTTCGCACAAAGATTTTTCGACATCGGTCGGAACTCTGTTTTCAGGCGGACGACATTTTACAGTATTTATTATATACAAATCATTCTGTCTTGAAATTCCTGCTTCTTGCAAAAATTCATCCAGAAGTTTTCCTGCTCTGCCAACAAATGGTGTACCCGTTTCATCTTCTGTCTCCCCCGGAGCTTCACCGATTAAAACTATCTTTGCAGTTTCAGGATTACCATCTGAAAAAACAATATTTTTTCTTGTACTACCTAAAACACATTCATGACAATTTTCACATTTTTCTTTTACAATCTCAAGACATTCTTTCTTAATCATTCGTTCTCTCTCCCATAATACAGCCTATCATTTCAGCTTTTACTAATTTTCTTTGAAAAATCCGATATTGTATTTTTTGCAATATCTTTTGAGTTCTTTCATTATTATACCCGATAATAAAAATACTGCAATTAAATTCGGTACGGCAAGAAAAAGCGTGAAACCGTCTGATAGTCCAACAACGCTTTTCAAGTTCATCGCCGAACCTATTACAATAAAAATACAATAAATTATCTGAAAAGTTCTTGTTTTCAGTTTTGAGTCGCCAAATAAAAATGTCCAGCTCTTTACCCCGTAGTATGATCCGCAAAGCATTGTAGAAAGTACAAAAAAGCAAGCCATAATTGTTAAAAGTATCGGAAAATAAGCCCAAACACTTTCAAATGCGTGTGAAGTAAGTTCTATTCCTGCAGGAACTGAAAAATCTTTGTATGCATCCGTTACAACAATTATAAATGCCGTTGCTGAACCAACAATTACGGTATCAACAAACGGTTGAAGCATAGCAATAAATGCCTGCGCAACCGGTTTACTTGTTTTAACTGCTGAAAAAGCAATCGGTGCTGTGCCTAAACCTGCTTCGTTTGCAAACATTGCCCTGCGGAACCCCCACAGCATACACCCGAATAATCCGCCTCCGACAATTGCCTGTGGTTTAAAGGCTTCGGTTATGATTAGTGCGATAGTGTGCGGAATATTTTTGATATTCAAAATGCAGATTAAAAACGCCGATAAAACGTACAGACTGCACATCAGCGGAGTAACTTTTGAGGTGAATTTTCCTATTGATTTTATTCCTCCGATAATGGTTATATAGGTTATAATGGCAACTATTAAGCCGAAAAGCCATCTGCAGTCCGTAAACCATCCTGTTACGTTTGAAATTTGGGTGGTAATAGCATTAATCTGAAACAAATTCCATCCGCCTATCATCGCAAAAATACAACAAATCGCATAAATTTTAGCAAGATGCGGGGTGAAAGGTTTTATCCATTTTGCCCGTAAACCGTTAATTATATAGTACATAGGCCCGCCTGATGAGGAGCCGTCTTTGTTTATCTGCCTGAATTTTATACCTAAAAGGACTTCGGAAAATTTGAGCGCCATCGAAAAAAGACCCGCCGTAATCATCCAAAAAATTACCCCAGGACCACCTATTGATACAGCAAGGGCAGAACCAACAATGTTTCCCATGCCTGCCGATGCCGAAATGGTTGCAGTGAGAGCCTGAAAAGATGAAACTTCCCCTTTGCGTTTTTTCTTTATAATATCCTGATGTTTGTATTTTTGGGTTAATAAATCAAGTGCGTGGCGAAATCCCCAAAAGCCGATGAATCTTGTTCTTATTGTGAAATACAATGCCGCAATAATTAACAAAGCAATCAAAAACTCCACACGAACACCGTTTATTGTTATGTGAGAAAAAATCACCCCTGAAATTTTATTTGCAACAGGGGATAAAATACTGTCAATTCGGCTATCTAAATTCATACACACATAATACCATAAACATGAAAAATAATTGTTGACATAATCTCTAAAAAAAATATAATAAAAAATATCGTTCCGGTTTAGGAGACAGAATGAAGAGAGTTGTATTTTTATTGTGCATGGTAATACTTTTGAGTGGTTGTACTTTTGATGGAAAAGACAATCCTCATGGTCTTGCATTCCCGAAAAAGGGCACATATTTTTGTCCTGTTTCACACTATGACGGCTCTTATCTTTTAACAGAAGACATTTTCGATGCATCAGAAAAATGCGAAGATTATAAATCCGAATTTTGGCAGGAAACTGCGCCAACTGCTTATGATGACTGCTTAAAGAGAAAAAAGTTATTTGTAGAAAGATTTCAGTTAGGTACTTGTGCACCAGTGCTTAAAAAGACATACAATGTACACAAATCAGGCTGCTTATTTGAACTTGCAACAAAATACAATAAAGTGGTTAAATACAACTGCTTTGGTCCTGAAATCCCTGCCGTTGTAAGGATTATCAAAGCAAAATATGAAATCAGACCACACGAAAAAATTTAGATTTATTTTTGGAATACAAAAATGTATTCGTGATTAAATATTGAAAATCCACCTGCTAAAGCTCTGTAACGCCACAAATTAGCAGTTCTGCCTTTTGCTCTTTCGTTGCCTTGAATGTCTTTTACAATAGTAGACTTTAATTTAAACCCGATTTTTCTCATCCTGTCCATACATTCAAACCCCAAAGGCTGAACTTCAGAATTTTTGTAACTATCACCGATAATCAGGCAGGCAAAACGTCCTTTTTCCAATAAATCGTAACCGTTTTGTGCAACTTTTTCGAACAAATCATAAAATTCTTCGGTTGATGAACAATTAGATAAATCTTCTTTTTTATCCGAGAACTTTATAATATCATCATAAGGTGGGTGAAGCATCAAAAATTGCGCTTTTTCCTTGCCCATAATTTCAAGTCTTGCTTTGACTTTTTCAACCGCATCCTTGCTTGTTGAATCTGAACAAATAAGATTTACATCCGTTACAAGTTGTTTTGGGGTGAATTTTTCACTTACACTGTCAACCAAATCTTGTTTCAATTCGACACCGATACAGCGTCTGTTCATATTTACCGCTTCAATACCTGATGTACCCGAACCAAAAAACATATCAAGAACAATATCACCTTTTTTGGTGTAGCGTTCATACATCTGTTGTGCGATTTGCGGAATATAGTTTCCGTGATAATCGTTTGAATGCCCGTGTTCTTTTAGTCTTGACGGGAATAACCAGAGAGAATTTGTAATGACATGAGCATATTCTTTCCATTTGTTCAGATTAATATCACTGTATTTTGTGGTCTTTATGTTAGGCTTTTGAACAACACGAAGATCTGCTTTCTTTTTAGGTTTCAATTTGGTATTGTTTAAAATTCTTGCCAAAATTCTCTCCTCCAATATTAACCCTTTAATCTTATAAAACCCTCATGAATTTGTAATCAAACATTTATATGATTTTGTGCTATTATTTGAATAGATAAAGGGATTGATTTTAGATTATCTGCCCCCTTTAGGGGGAAGTGGGCGAAGCCCGTAGGGGGTTAATTGGCAAGAATTAAACAGTTATCAAAAAATTTAATAAACCAAATTGCGGCAGGGGAAGTCATTGAACGCCCCGCATCCGTCGTTAAAGAACTGACAGAAAATTCAATAGATGCGGGTGCAACAAAAGTCAGCATTGATATTACAAACGACTGCCGTGATATAAGAATTGCTGATAACGGCTCAGGCATTCATCCTGACGACATTTTACTTGCGTTTTCTAAACACGCAACAAGTAAAATTCAGGAAGATGAAGATTTATTTAATATCCAAACTTTCGGATTTCGAGGGGAAGCACTTGCAAGCATAATTTCAATATCAAAACTCACCTGCACGACACGAACTCCTGAATTTGAGACCGGTACAAAGGTTAAATGCGAAAACTCAGAAGTTACTCAAGTAGAAACAGGGTGTGCAGTCGGTACGATTATGGAAGTAAAAGATTTATTCTATAATCTGCCTGTCCGTCTGAAATTTTTAAAAAGCTCTTCGACAGAATTTTCATACATTCAAGAGGTTGTTCAGTCGATTGCACTTTCTCATCCCGAAGTTTCACTAGAACTCAAAAAATACGGCAAAACTGTTTTAAAAACAACGGGACAAAATAATTTAACCCAGACGATTAAAGAGGTCTATTCGTCTGATGTGACAAATAACCTCAAGGAAGTTTTAAAAACAGACGAACTTTCAGGACTTAAAATTTCGGGGTTTGTAAGCACTCCTGATTACACTCGCTCAAGCAAAAAAAATTATTATACTTACATCAATTCAAGAGCGGTAAAATGTCCGGTGTTCCAAAAGGCAATAGATACTGTTTACAGAACGCTTACGGCAAATAACAAATACCCGTTTGTGGTTCTGAACCTTGAAATTCCGCCTCACGATGTTGATGTAAATGTTCACCCGACAAAAAAAGAAGTCAGGTATAAAAACCCAAACCAAATTTTCAATTTTATATTTAGCGCCATTCAAGGCGGATTGTCTAACTATATAGAAAATCCGAATGTAAAAGCATTTTCACTTTCGCAGACCAATCCCGCACCGATTAGTCAGAGTGCTTCGCCCATTGTTCAGTTCCCAAAAAGTCAGGGCGAAGTTTATGTTGATGAGAAATCAGATACAATGTTTGTTCCGCAAAATGTGATGGACAAAATGGAAACTTCTTATCAGCAAAAAACCGATTATACCCAAAATATTCAACAACATCAGATGTTTGAAGTTAAATCTCCTATTGAAGAAAACGGGGATAGAATTATCGGTCAATACAAAGACACTTATATCCTGATAGAAACCGAAAAGGGGCTTGAAATTGTTGATCAACACATTGCAGAGGAAAGATACAATTATGAAAAATTGCAAAATGACAAAGAAATAATATCTCAGATGCTTTTTGTGTCTGATGTAATTGAGCTTTCAGTTTCAGAAGTTGAACTGATAAAAGAAAGTATTGCAAAATTTGAAAGATACGGCTACGGAATAGATTTTGTCAGTGACAAAGAAATTATATTCCGCAAAATTCCGCAAATACTTTCAAAAGTAAACCCCAAAGATATAATAGCAGAGATTCTGCAAAATCTTGAAGGTAATATTGATTCAATGGAAGAAAATATCCTTAAAACAACCGCCTGCAAAGCATCTGTTAAAGCAAACACACCGCTTACTATCTGGCAGATGCAGGAAATAATCAAAAAATGGCGAACGACAAAAATGCCTTATACTTGTCCGCACGGTCGTCCGATTTGCCACACTATTCCGCATAAAGAACTTGCAGGATTTTTTGAAAGGAATAAGTAAAATAAATTTCCCCTCGCCCACAGCATCAGTTGGGTGGGAGAGGGAGCATTAGTAGGCGAAGAATGAGCCGTACAAATGCGAGTGAGGGAACAATAATATAATGGATTGCCATGGGCTAAAGCCATCGCAATGACGAAAATTATGCAAACAATAAAAATACAATGTCCGGCAAAAATTAATTTAAACCTTAAAGTTACAGGGAAACTTGAAAACGGTTTTCACTCAATAGAAAGCGTCATGCAAACTATCAGTTTGTATGATTTCCTGACAATTAGTGTTGCGGATAGTAGCAAAAATGAGATAATTTTATCAGGTAACAGCAATGAAATTCCTTATGATGAAACAAATTTGGTTTATAAGGCAGTAAAACTATATCTTGAATCTGAAAATATAAAAAATGAAAAAATAAGTGTTTATATAGAAAAAAATATACCGGTGTCTGCGGGATTGGCAGGCGGAAGCACAGACGGAGCTGGGGTTTTGTACGGGCTTAATAAAATATTCCGGAAGAATGACAAATCTTATATAGACAAATTATGCACGAAATTAGGTTCTGATTTGAATGTATGTCTGCATGGCGGGAAGATTTTGGCGCAGGGCAGAGGCGAAATCATTACTCCGCTTGAATTTGAGGATTTTAATGTAAGTTTAATTAAGCCGATAAATCTTGGTATCAGTGCAAAAGAGGCTTATACAAAGTTTTCACAGAAAGAAAACACAAACAGAAATTTTGTTAATGATTTGGAATGGGCTTTAATTGATGATTATACGCAACTGCAACATATCAAACAAAAATACCCCAAATCAATTATGACGGGTTCGGGTTCGACTTATTTTATGATTGATGATGAATTTGAGCAAGAGAAAGGCTATTGGGTTAAAAACGGCTTAAAAGCAGTAAATTTTGGTGTGAAAGAGGTGTAAATTCCCTTCCCTACACTTAGGGAAGGGGTAGGGATGGGTGTTTAATAAAAACAACAGACCGCAAAGAATATTCTTCGCGGTCTGTTTCAAGATTATTGTTCTTGTTTTTATTGCTCAACCCACTTACCATTTTTAACAACAAATGTTTTGTCGTCTTTTTGTGCAGTTGTCCCTTCTGGAGCATTGGTGGGTTCATTATCTTTACATGTCTGAATTGTTGCGTGATTATATGAACGACCTGCCTTGTCAAGAACCGAACCTCTGGCACGCCCGTGTACAATGCTTTCAGCTTTGACTTTTGCATCTTTGTGAATAGGACAATCAAAGATTTGTTCAGGCATTTTGAGTTCTTTTGGTAAGTCATGACCTTTTAACAATGATGTATATATATCTTGGTGGAAGTTGCCTTCATCGTCATAAGCCAGTTGTTTTTTAAGTTCTCTTATACATTCTGTTATACTGTGCTGACCATTTAAACAATCCGGATAATATGCTTTAACAAGTCCTGACCATGTGTCACCAGCTTTGCGTTTATGGATATAAGTTCTTTGAACACTTCCCAAATCAACCGGACATGCTGTTGGTGCGGAAGTTGGAGTCTCCTGTGCCGGTTTTTCAGGTTTTGGCGGAAGATTTTTGAATTTTTTGACCTCTTCCTTTATAGCATCTAAGTGTGCCAAAGCGTTGCGCAATTCTCTTGTACGAGGTACGGTATTTTGTGAACCGATATCGTGGTCAAGAACTGCAACAATCAATGCTCTATCCAATGCTTTATCGCCCGTAATTTGACCTGCCATTTGTACTATCTGGTTACCGATGTTTTTGTTTTTATTTCCTTTGAATACTTCAACGTAAGTAGCCATTTTTTGGGTATTTACGCCGTTTTGTGCAGCACTTATTTCAACAGGTTTTTTTGCAAATCCTGCAATGAATGCTACTGCCGGTGCTGCTATTAATCCTACAGGAGATAATGATGCCACGGTATCTAATACTGCAGTTGCAGTTGCAATTTTATCTGCGACGGCAGTTTCTGTTGCTTCAAAATACTCGGTTACAGATTGAGAATCGCCTGCAACACGTTTGTGAATTTCTTCTCCGGTGTATGGGTCAACCCAATCAAATGTAATTCCCGGTGTTTCAGCTGTTGCGGTTACTGAACCTGAAGCGGTTGCTGTTGCTTCAGCATGAGCATGGGCTTCTGCTGTTGCTTCGGCATGTATTTTATTTCTGCTTAATAATGCGCCCATAGCCGTAGCCCCTGCTACAGGTACTGCCAGAATCGCACCGTTAGTAATACGTTTGCCTATCGGATTAGGTGCTTCAAAACCGTAAGTTTTGAATGCACTTCTTACATCGCTCATAGACATACCGAGTTCTTTTGAAATTATTTTTTGTTCTGTATAGTTAAGACGCATATCACCGCCTGTTAAATCAATCAAAGCATCTTGAACTTTTCTTGTATCAGGCTGTTTTATTTCTTTTCCGTTTTCATCTTTAAACAGGTCAGCCAATTCGCTCCACAAAGCTTTTTCCTGAGGTGAACTGCTTTCTTCCAGGTGTCTCTGAGCGGTTGCTGATAACTGACGTAGAACAGCAATATCATCTTTTGATGCAACTTTAATTGTTTTACCTTGTGCTTCAGGTGATTTTGAAGCAGCTTTTGCGTCAGTCTTATCAAAATAAACTTCTCTATCGACAAGTCTGTTATTTGCCTTAACATTTCGGTTAAATGCTCGTCTGTCACCTTTAATACCATGACCGTCTGATGCTTTGTATGCTTGTTTTGCCTGATTGTATTCTTCTTTTGCTCTTGAAAGCCTTATATCGTCTTCTCTAAGCTTATCTAATGAAACACTGGTATCTTTTCTGTCTGCTTTTAATTGTTTTTTGGCAGCTTTTTTCTCTGCCTTTAATTCTTGTTTCTTTGCTTTCAACCTTTTTTTCAGGTCTTTCATGCTTTCGCCTTCCTGAAGCTCAATCCATTCACCTGATGCTTCATCATAATAGCGAGCCATTCTTTCTTGTTCTGCACCAAAAGATATCTTTCCTTTTTTACTATTCGGTGCTTTTATATCATAAGTGAAAGTGCCGTTCCCGTGAGAAGTAATAATTCCTTCTTCTGTTTGAACACCATCTTTTTTAACTTTTTCCAAAGCGGCATTTTTCATTTTGGTAATTTCATCTGCCTGTGCTTTTGCCCCTTCGTTTTTCTGACGTTCCGCAGCAGGACGTGCATCCGCACCATCATCTGCAGATTGTAACTCATAAAATTTCTCGTCCTTACTTTCGTTTTTGAACAAAATTAAAGCATTGTACTCTTCTCTTGTAATTTGTCCTTTGTTTAAAGCCTGCAGTGCAGCCGCATTTGTAGTATATGCTGCTGACAGCTTTTGCACATCAATTCCACTCATGTTTACATCCTTTCTATTTTAAATTAATATCAATATTTCACTATAAACTTATAAACACTTTTTATTTTCAAAAATTGACTTTGAATATTTACTTTTTATATACTTTGTATCTAAAACACAGATATAATATATATTTCAGAATGTAAAGAAATATTACAAAGCCAATTATAAATCTTATTGCGGTTTACCTCTTACACAGTATTTCATTTTTACCTTTCTAAAGACATAAAACTTCTACGCCAATCATGTTTTCGGCACATTTTGGCATAAACTTTAACATGATTTCGTACTTTATTAAGAAAGATTTACAAAAATTTAATAATGCCCAAAAAGTCTTATTTAATACAGATTTTATTATATTCACAGTATTTACAAGACTCATGATTACATTTGAAAATAGTGTCAGAATCAATTTGAGAGCAGATTTCATATAGTTTTTGTTCATATTGTGTTTTTAGTACGGGGATAAATTCAATGACGTGATTTTTATTATTTTTTAGGTCAATATAAACAAATGACAGCGAATCATAATTCTTTAAATATCTATCAGCGCACAACAGATAAACCATTGTTTGGGGGGCAAATTCAGGGTTTTTTGGTATTATTCCGGTCTTATAATCTAATATATAATAATTTTCATCCTTATGTACGAGGGCATCAAGCCTTCCGCCAACCCAATACAAATTATTCCCTCGCCCTCTTGGGGAGGGGGTATGGTGAGGGGCTAAACTAATACTCAGCGTAAATTCTGATTTTAAATAATCCATATTATAAAAAGGATTTTGCTTTAAAAGTTCCCAGACTTGGCGCTCGGTGTTATTCAGGGCGGTTTCTATACGGTCGATTTTAATATTTTGCAAATAATAATTAGCAAGTGCGTGAATTTTTTTACCTTTTTCAAACGGAATTGCAGATTTTGGCACGCTGATATTTTCAACATACTGAAAATAATACTTTTTCTGGCATGTTTGATAAGTTTTTATCATGTTTGGAGAAAAGTTAGTGTTCATGAATTGTCACCCCTCCTAACCTCCCCTCACAAGGTGAAGAATCTGCGAGTAATTCATCAAAAATCACACTCGGTTCGGAATTTTTGAGTCTGCCGTAGCGGGTTTGTTCTTTTGTGCTTGTGCTTATATACAAACTGTTTTTAGCTCTTGTAATTGCTACATACAAAAGCCTTAAATTTTCTTCCAAAATCTCTTTTTTTAGTTCAAAATCTGATTTTTTCTTGTAATTCTGGTTTAAACATTTAATTTGTTCAATAAAATCGGCACTTTTGAGGTTGATTGAATCAATCGTAAGCGGAAGATTTTTTTCACTCATTTCGGGCATGAAAACAAGATTAAACTCATCCCCCTTTGATTTGTGCATCGTCATAATCTGTACTTTGCCCTGCAAAGATGTTTTATCATCCTCATCTTCTTCTGAAAAGAACTTAAATCCGCTTAAATTCGGGCGTTTAGCAAGTTCTGATAACCTTTCAACAGCATAGGAAAGAGAATTGTTTTGTATGCAAATACGTTTGATTAGTGTTGAAATCAGATGAATATTTGATTTGTCAATTTCCGATTTTAGAAGTCCCAAATCTTGTGCAACTTTTACTACAAGTTCGTTTGGCGAAAGATAACAAAGCGAAATCCAGTAATTAACATCCCAGTAAAACTGCTCTAAACTCTGGTTGTTTAGATTGTCGCAATTTAAATGTATAAAGGGATTTTCGTATTTTTTAATCTCTTCGCCCAAACCATATTTATAGCGCCCTGTTTCGGATAATACGTCATAATTCTGCCCTAATACTTCGTTATCAAAAGGATTAAGCACAATTTTCATGACTGCAAAAATGGCTCTGAATACTGATTTTTGCGCAAGACACTGATTTCTTGTAATCACCTTAAACCCGGCATTCTCAATCAAATTTTGCCATGCTTCAACCTGATAATTGTTTCTCAAAAGTATTCCGATTGTATAATCGGGGTGTTTTGAGAAAGTTTCTCGAATAGTTTTTAATACATGACTTTTTTCTTCTTGCGAAGTGTCAAAAATTGCTGATTTGACGGCATTTTTCTCAACAGGGTTCTTGCCCTCGACAGGTTCCATGAACATTTTAAAGAAAGCATTTTGCGTTGTTTTTTCCGATAAAGACACTGTAACAAGTCTGTTTGCAAGTTCCCACACATTTTTTGTACACCTTTGGGAACAGTTCATGTTCACATTATAATTTTCTGTTATAAATTTTCTGAATCCCTCGACATCGGCGTTTGAAAAGGTCGCAGTAATAGACTGATTCACATCTCCGCAACGTATAATATTTTTGTATTTTCCGCCTAAAAGAGTAATTAACTTCTGCTGAATAAGTGACGAATCCTGTGCTTCATCCTCAATTAAATACATGCATATATTTTGATAATAATCAAGTATATCTGGATTTTCTTCCAGTAATTTGACCGAACCTGATAGCATGTCATCGTAATCAATCAGGTTAAATTCTTTAAGATTTTCAGCATAATATTTGTAAAATGAAGCAAATTTTTTGAGTTTTTGATCGGTAATATTTTTCGGCATAATTCCGCCGTTCATTTTGAAGGTCGAAACCGCTCTGTCAAATTCATCGGCTGTTTTTTGGTCTAAACCCAATTTTTGGGAAATTTCCCGCAAAATTCTGCCTCTTTGAGAATCATCACAAATTTCAAAATCGGCATTGAGTCCGAGTTTTTCATAGTTACCGTTTTCTTTGAGTATCCGCAGTGCAAGTCCATGAATTGTACTGATATTAGGTATTTTAGACGAATTTTTGCGGACATTTTTTATTCGTTCTCTGAAATTGCGGGCAGCAGAATCCATATAGGTCAAAACGAAGATATTTTCAGGGTTTATCCCTTTGTCTAAAAGTTTTATAATAAGTGCAAGCAGGATAGTTGTTTTTCCAGCTCCCGGGACAGCTGAAATTCCCATATATCCTTTTTTGTAGTCAAGAACAGGCTTTTGGTCGGCTCTTGGAATGATTTTAAATCCATGTTCGGCATCATTTTCGACCTTATCACTATCAGAAGTTATTATATATTCTTCAATTCCGCCATAATTTTCAACACCGTTTGAATCAAAAAGGCTCGAATAACAGTAAATATGCTCTGATGCGCAAAGCGAAAGTTTACGCAGAACTCTTGCGTTTTTATCTGCCGAAAGCCTTATATTATCGTCAATGGTGTAAGTGTCTTTATCCCAGTCCTTTTGAAACACCCATGCGTTGTATAAAGGCCCTGTGTCTGATTTTATCCACTCACTGCTTGAAATATCAAGCCAAAATTGGTATTTTGTCCTGACGTGGTTATCAATAATCTTTTGCGGAGTAGAAATTACAAGGCCATTTTGCTCTATTTCCAGCACCGAATAGGGATTTTCCGAAATTACCGAGTTTTCGGTCTGCAAAATTATATCTATTTTTCGTTTGTTAAATTCCGCACCGAAAATATCCTCAAAATCCCTGATTTGCTTGATAAAGAAGTTAAATTTATTTATCTCGTTTTTATCAAATTTTTCAGGGGTAAATAATTCCTCATAAATATCCACAATTTGCTCGGATATTTTCTTATCGGAAACCGAAAGTGTCTGAATTAATTTCAAAAAATCGGCGTATTTTTGGGTATATTCGCTATCCTCAAACTCAAACGGGATAAGCTCTTTAGTCTTGTCAAAATGAGAAAGAATTTTTTCGCAGTATTTGACGGGTATTTTTAAAAATTCGGACAGGATTACTCTTATATCAAATTCGCCCAAAGTGTTTTTGAGTTCGGTATTGAGTTTCAGAATTGTTATTGCACCAAGTACAAGCCTGTTTTGGATAAGTTTTTCGTTTCCCGTCAGGTATGTGAGGCTGACTGTTTTCAGTTCGTTTTTGAGGGTGAATTTGAGCATGTTGTCAATGACAGGACTTATAACGGATATTTCACAGGGTTTTGTACCGTTTTTGACAAGTTCTTTTATTTTATTTATAACACTTTCCACCATCTGTGAGCGCTTTGAAAACGAAGTATAAGAGAAATTTTCAAGTTTGTTAAATTCACCGTTCGCAACATTGTCAAAAAGTTTATCGACTTCTAACCCCCTTTGTCCTGTCGGACATTTTCCCCTTTCAGGGAGCAAAAATTCGCTAAATATCTTTTTCAGTCTTTCATAATTATTTTTATCCGCGCTCAAATACCCGCATCTGCTTGAACCCATGGGGTCTATTGCGATATAAAAATCGCATAATTGCTTGGATAAATATTCCACAAAATCAATACAAATCGGGGTACATTCATCTGCATCGTCAATAAAAATATATTTTATATCCTTAAAATAGTTCGTATTTTTATAGATAAAATTGAATAATAGGCACTGCCTTAAATAGTCAAACCCCCGAAGTTCAAGCGTTTTACGCAGAAGTTTTTTAATCGCAAACGACGCTTCATCACTAAACCCCTCTTTTAAAATTTTTGCACGTTCATCAATTTCACTCTGCGACAGATTATTTTGAATAATCAGCGAATACCGTCTGAAAATCTGCTGAATAAGTGACATTCTTGAATTGTAACCTTTAAACTGAACTTCTTTTAAAATGTCTTTGAGTATGAACTGCGAAACTTCCAAGCCTGACAAATGAGGCAGTATAACAGGGTTATCAAAAACATTTCTGTCCTCTAAAAATGCCCAGTTATCATTCACCGTATTATATACAAGCGAATGAAAAGAATGTATTTGGAGTTTTTCAACGCAGTCAATAATTAATTTTTCTAAAACTTTATTCTGAAACTCGTTTTTGAGGGTGGAATTTTGAACAAGCACAAGAATTTCTGACGCACTGATTCCGTCATTTAAAAGTTGTGCGTATTTATCAATGAGAATATCTGTTTTGTCAGAAACTAAACTTCCCTCAATAAACATATAGAGCAATACTCCTTATGATGTATATTAGCACGAAAATATGTCAAAAATGTACACCCTTAATATGATGTTTCAAATTTGAAAATGTTATACCATTGAACTATCGAAAAAGTGTTACGGATACAATTATTTTGATTACTGGAAGGAGAAACAAATTATGGCAACATCAAAAAAAATCAGTTTAACATTGGAAGAACAAATCGGATTCAGCGCAGGGGAAATTTATGAGTACCTCCATAATAACGGTACTGTTACATTTGCTAAAATGAAAAAAGATTTAGACCTTAAGGGTAATTTTGCAGATTTAGGTTTAGGCTGGTTAGCAAGAGAAAATAAAGTTGATATTCAGCAAAAAGGACCTGCTGTAAAGGTTAGTTTAAGATAATTATCAAATTCACCACTATTTAAAATATATATCAATATGCAATTTGAAAGGCTCATGTCGGTAACAGATGTGAGTCTTTTTGTGAACTTTTTAATTTATTAGCTTAATGACCTATCGCAAATTATATGTTTATGCTAAACTCTACATATATTTAACTTGAGGAGAGGAATCTTAGTCATGATGAAGTGGTTACTGAAAATATTGGGCGACCCTAATGAGAAAAAAATCAAAGCCATGATGGGTATTGTTGATCATATAAATGCGTTAGAGCCTGAATTTGCGGCTATGACTGATGAGCAGTTGAGAGCAAAAACAGACGAATTTAAAGAAATTTTATCACAACGTCCTCATTCAAATAATTTTAAAGAAGATTTAAAACTTGAAAAAGAAGCATTAGATAAACTTTTGCCGGAAGCCTTTGCGACTGTTCGTGAAGCGGGTAAAAGGGTTCTTAATATGCGTCATTTTGATGTCCAACTTATCGGCGGATATTTTTTGCATAACGGACATATTGCAGAGATGAGAACAGGTGAGGGTAAAACTCTTGTTGCAACTTTGCCTGCATACCTCAACGCGCTTACTGGCAGAGGAGTTCATGTTATCACCGTAAACGATTATCTTGCAAAACGTGACAGCGAATGGATGGGTAAAATCTATGAATTTTTAGGCCTGACCGTCGGTTGTATTCTTTCTAACGGCGAGGGAGCAAGAGATTTTGCACGCAAGTATGATGCTTACAGATGCGACATCACTTACGGTACAAATAACGAATTCGGGTTTGATTATTTAAGGGATAATATGGCTTCATCAGAAGCTATGCTTGTTCAAAGACCATTTTATTATGCAATTATCGACGAAGTTGACAGTATTTTAATCGACGAAGCAAGAACCCCGCTTATTATCAGCGGTCGTTTGAGCCAGTCCGAAGACACTTACAGAACGATGGCAAAAATTGCACCTCAACTTGAAAAAGAAAAAGATTATACGGTTGATGAAAAGAATAAAAACGTAATTCTGACAGAAGATGGTATTGATAAAGCACAGGAACTTATCGGGGTTGCAGATTTGTTTGATATCAAAACAAACTTTGCTCATCATCTTTTGCAGGCACTTAAAGCAAAAGAACTTTTTGAAAAAGATACCGATTATGTCGTAAAAGACGGCGAGGTTATGATTGTTGATGAGTTTACAGGTCGTATAATGGAGGGTCGTCGCTGGTCTGACGGTTTGCATCAGGCTATTGAGGCTAAAGAAGGTGTTGAAATTCAGGACGAAACCCAAACTCTTGCAAGTATCACTTTCCAAAACCTGTTCAGGCTTTACCCGAAATTATCAGGGATGACAGGTACGGCTATGACCGAAGAAGCGGAATTTGGCAAGATTTATAACCTTGAAGTCACCGCTATTCCGACAAACAAACCCGATATAAGAATTGACCATCCCGATGTTATTTACAAAACAGAAGTTCAAAAATATCTGGCAGTTATTGATGATATTATCAAACAGCACAAACTCGGACGTCCTGTTCTTGTCGGCACGGTCAGTATCGAAAAATCTGAATATTTGTCCGCTTTGTTAAAACAACGCGGAATAAAACATAACGTTTTGAACGCAAAACACCACGAAAAAGAGGCTTATATTATCGCACAGGCAGGCAGATTAGGTGCCGTGACTATCGCAACAAACATGGCAGGACGAGGAACAGATATTCTCTTAGGTGGTAACGCAGAGTATCTTGCCAAATCAAACCTTGATGAAAAGGGTATTGACGAATCGAAACCCAATTACGAAAAACTTAAAAATGAAGCACTTGAAGATGCAAGAAAAATAACTGAAAAAGAACACGGAGAGGTTGTTGAAGCAGGCGGATTGCATGTAATAGGAACTGAACGTCACGAATCCCGCCGTATTGATAACCAATTAAGGGGTCGTGCCGCACGTCAGGGTGACCCCGGTTCTACAAGATTTTTCTTATCTTTGGAAGATAATCTGATGAGAATATTCGGCGGAGAGGCGATTAAAAATCTTATGAATATACTCAATTTGCCCGAAAATACCGCTATTGATCACCCGATGATTACAAAACGCATTAAATCAGCTCAAAAACGTGTCGAAACTTTTCACTTTGATATAAGAAAACAGGTTTTGGATTACGACGATGTTATAAACATTCAGCGTGAAAAATTCTATCACCAAAGAAAGAAAGTTCTTTCGGGGCGTGGTTTATATTCTGACATTATTTACATGATAGAACAGGAAGTTGACCGAATTTTAAGCAGTTATATTTCGCCTGAAATGAAAGTTGAGGAATATAATTACGAAGAACTGGGGAAAATGATTAAAGAACTTCATTCTATCGTTCCGCCGTTATCAAAACTTATTGAAGTCAAAGATATTCAGAACATGCGTTATGCTCCGATGTATGAAAAGGTTAAAGATTTTGTTATTCAAGCATATAAAGACCACGAAGTCGAAATTATTGAATTTTATAACAAAATTATTGCTGATTATAATTCTGATAATCCGCCACAGGAACCATTTAGCGAAGATAATGTCGTAAGACAGATGGAAAAAGATGTACTGTTAAAAGTTGTTGATGCCAAATGGATAGACCATCTTACAAATGTCAGAATGTTACAAGACAGCATCGGGCTTCGTGCTTACGGTCAAAAAGACCCGCTTATTGAGTACAAAAAAGAATGTTTTGACCTGTTTAACAAAATGATGTTTGAAATACAATCAGAAACAGTACAATATCTGTTCAGAACCCGTTTCGGGGTTCAGGTTGTAAATCCTGAGGATATTGACCCTGATATGATGGTGTAATGTAAGGCAGTAAGGCACTAAGATTTGTAGGTCGGGCATACTTGTCCAACCTATTTATTCAAATAATTCTTTTATTCCGATATTGAAACATTCACAAAAACTGTTTATGTGCGACAGAAAAATACGTTTTGCTTTTGCCTGTTCGATTTTTAGCAAAAAACTCTCATTTATTCCGGTTTTAGCGGATAATTCTTTGAGTGTTATATCATTTTTTTGTCTTAATTTCTTGATATTTCGAGCAAGATTTTTTGCATAATTTTTCATGATTTCTCCTTTAATAAATCGTAGGTCGGGATATCCACCCCGACAATTTATTTCATGTCATTGCGAGCCCGTTAGGGCGAAGCAATCCAGCCGTTTTTGTAAATGACGATAAAAATGCTGGTTTGCTTCGTCGGCAATCTTTTGCCTCCTCGCAACGACATGATTATTATATATAATAATAAATTATGATATATAATAATAAATTATTATATATCATATTGTAATTATAAAGTCAAGTATATAAAATTGTACTATGGACGAACAAAAAATACTTGAGACGTTCGGCTTTAATTTTAAAATGTACCGAACAAAATTGAAATTATCGCAGGATGATATAGTTGATAAAACAGGTATGAGTAAATCTTATATCAGCAATATTGAAAACGGAAAACACAATTTGTCTTTGATTAATGCGCTCAAATTATCCGATGCCGTCGGAAAAAATATTGAGAGTATGTTGAAAGAGATAAAATAATAGAGTCAGATAAGTCGGTTAAGTCCGATAGGTCGATTAAGTTCATTTCCGGATTACTAATATTCGTAATAATTATCCAAGTATTAAAATAATTAATATTTGTAAAGAACTTAACTGACTTAACTAACTTAACTGACTTATCCGACTTATCGACTAAAAATATTATGAACGAAAAAGATTATTTTAACTACGAATTAGAGCATGTTGACTCAAAAACCGGTGCAAGAGCAGGGGTTTTGACTACCCCGCACGGCAAAATTGAAACACCTATTTTCATGCCTGTAGGTACAAATTCTGCCGTAAAATCTTTAACTGGTGACCAGATTAAAGCCACTGGAGCACAGATTATTTTGGGTAATTCTTATCATTTGTATTTGCGTGCGGGGGATAAAAGAATAAGAGATTTTGGCGGAATACACGGCTGGATGAATTGGGATAAACCCGTATTGACCGATTCTGGCGGATTTCAGGTGTTTTCACTCGGACACTTAAACAAAATAACAGAGGATGGAGTTGAATTTCAAGATCCGAAAAATGGCGAAAGACATTATATTTCACCTGAAATTTCAATGGAAATTCAACAAAATATCGGCGCGGATATTATAATGGCATTTGACCAATGTGCGCCGTATCCCTGCGATTACGATTTTGCAAAAAGTGCGATGGAACGCACTCACAGATGGCTTGAGCGGTGTTTTAGAGCAAAAACTAACCCAAAACAAGCCCTTTTTCCCATTGTTCAGGGGGCGTTTTTTGAAGATTTAAGAATGGAAAGTGCAAAAGTTATTTCGGAATTTGATGCTGTCGGGTATGCAATAGGCGGAGTAAGTGTCGGTGAACCGAAAGAGGTACAGAAACATTTCACGGAATTTACCGCACCATTATTACCGCAGAATAAACCGAGATACCTGATGGGTGTTGGTACCCCCGAAGATTTACTTGATGGCATAAAAGCGGGAATTGATATGTTTGACTGCGTTTTGCCTACACGAAACGCAAGACACGGGTCATTTTTCACATGGAACGGAAAAGCAAATATAAAAAATAAAAAATACGAAGATGACTCTCTGCCTTTGGTTGAGGGTTGCGATTGCTATGCCTGCAAAAATCACTCAAGGGCATACATAAGGCACTTGTGGAAATGTCAGGAGGCAACGGCTTCAACACTTTTATCCATTCACAATATAAGATTTCTGATCAATTTTGTTCACCTTTGCCGTGAAGCGATTTTGCAGGACAGATTTGAAGAATTTTATAACGAACACTACAAAAATCTTGCTTAATAAATGACAAATATGGTATCATAATCTCATTGGAGTTTTATTATGTACAGAATCGGTATCGGATACGATATTCACAAACTTATCAGCGGTCGTGATTTGATTATCGGCGGAGTGAAAATTACACATGAAAAGGGACTTTTGGGACATTCCGATGCGGATGTTTTAATCCATGCGGTAATTGATGCTATGCTGGGCGCTTTAGCACTTGATGATATCGGAACTTTATTTCCCGATACCGATCCGAATTACAAGGATGCAGACAGTTCGGTTTTATTAAAAAAAGTGGACAAACTTATTAAAGACAAAGGGTATTCTATCGTAAATATTGACAGCAATATTATTGCGCAGGAACCAAAAATGATGCCTTATATTCCGAAGATGAAAACCGCTCTTGCAAATATTCTTGAAATCAAACCTAATGATGTTTCTATCAAAGCAAAGACAAAGGAAAATCTTGACGCAGTCGGTCAAAAACTTGCGATAGAAGCAAATGCGGTTGTGCTTTTGGAAAATAAAGGTTAAATTTCTTTATAAAGTCTTTTATTTTATTGAGAATTGGGGTATTATAAATTTATGGCAGTTAAGGAAAAATTATATTCGGATGTTCCGCCGACACAATTAAGGGGTAAAGAAGAGGCATTTCAGCCTGCAAAAACAAGCAAATTCTGGCTTACTATAGCGAGTTTGTTCTTCTTTAATATGCTTCAAAACAGATTTTATGCGTTTCGTTATAACGGTTTTGAGAACTATGAAAACAGGGATAAAAGTGTTCCGACAATTCTTTTTGCACCACATTCAAATTGGTGGGACGGGATTGTTTTATACAATGTTGCTCACAGAATCTGTAAAAAAGAAATTCGTCTGATGGTTGAAGAATTGAATAGATTTCCGCTTTTGCGCCGCGGCGGTGCGTATTCTGTCAACAAAAAATCTCCGCAGTCTGCCATGAAAGCGCTTAAATATTCCGTTGATTTGTTAAGTGATTTGAGAAATCAACTTTGTATTTTTCCGCAGGGAATTATCAGACCGCCTCATTACAGACCGTTTGAATTTCAGACGGGGCTTACTTATATCGCTCAAAGTGCGGTTAAAAAATACGGAAAAGTAAATTTAATCCCTCTGGCGATTGATTATTGTTTCTTTAGAGATAACAGACCGGAGGTTGTGGCGGATTTTGGCAAATGCATTGAACTTACAGATAAAAATATTGACAGACACGAATATACAAAATTCCTTGAACAAGCTCTGACACAAACTTGTGATGAACAGTTCCATAATATTTCAACAGGTAAGGTTGAGGATTATAAAATTTTATTCAAACAGCATCTCAAATGGTACAGACGTATTGAACAAAGACTCAAAAGTATTGATCTGCCTGAAGTTGCAGACGTATAATATTAAAATGAAATAAAAAATACCTCTGTATAATTTACAGAGGCATTTTTTTATTTATTCAACATATTCTTCTAATTTTTTCTTTCTGTTCGGGTGGCGGAGTTTTCTAAGTGCTTTTGCTTCAATTTGTCTGATACGTTCTCTTGTAACACCAAACAGCTGACCAACTTCTTCTAATGTTCTCTGTCTGCCGTCATCCATCCCGAAACGTAATCTTAAAACATCACGTTCTCTTGGTGAAAGAGTGCAAAGCACTTCTGCCAAATCTTCCTTAAGAAGTTCTGATGCAACCATTTTAACCGGAGCATCTGCTTCTCTGTCTTCAATAAAATCGCCCAAACGAGAATCTTCTTCCTTGCCGATAGGAGTTTCTAAGGACAAAGGTTCTTGCGCAATTTTGATTATTTCACGTAATTTTGAAATCGAAACATTCATTTCAGCGGCAAGTTCATCTTCGGTCGGCTTTCTTGAAAGTTCCTGAGCCAGTTTTCTTGTAACTTTTTTGAGTTTATTAATCGTTTCAACCATATGAACAGGGATTCTTATTGTTCTTGCCTGATCGGCGATAGCACGAGTAATTGCCTGTCTAATCCACCATGTTGCATAAGTAGAGAATTTGAAACCTCTTTCGTGGTCAAATTTTTCTGCTGCTCTGATTAAACCCAAATTACCTTCCTGAATAAGGTCTAAGAACAACATACCTCTGCCGATGTATTTTTTGGCAATACTGACAACAAGTCTTAAGTTTGCCTGAACAAGCTTTCTTTTTGCTATAGCACCGGCACTCCCGCCTTCTAAGATTTGTCTTGCAAGTGCAATTTCGTCATTAGCGGACAAAAGTTTTATACGTCCGATTTCACGCAAATATAAACGAACAGGGTCATCAATTGCCACACTTTTAGGCACTTCCAAATCGCGAGGATCAGGCTCATCAGATGAATGCATCATATAAATATCGTCCGACGAAACTTTATCTCCCATTTTTGAGGTAACGATATCTTCAATATTATCAGTTGAAATATCAACATTCATATAATTTATTGCATCACTGTCAAGCGAATCATCTTCGCCTAAACCTCTTAAATCTAATGTGTCTTCTTCTTCAATGCTTACAACTGAAGAACTTCCTTGTTTTTTTCTTGTCATCTAATTCATCTCCGATTTTTGTCTTTTTTTCTTAATCTTATCTCTTAATTTCATTTGAATTTCAAGAGCCTCGGGATCATCGTCATCAATCCCTTTGTACATTTTTTTTATGTGTTCAACTTCCTCGAAATGCTTACACTGATTGATTTTAGCAATAGTTTCATTTATGGCGTTTCTGAATTCCTCTTTTTCCAGACCTTTATAGGCTTGGGCATGCTCGATTAGTTCGGGTAAAACAGCCTGAGCATCAGGGTTTTCAACAAATTCAGTATATAAGTGTTCGATTAATTCTTTCACATTATTTACGGTACATATCAATTTGTCAATTGTAGATTTTACAATTATTAATATTTTATCATCGAATGTAACGTCTGACATCATTTCACTTAATTCTGAGAAAGAAAAATGATTGTCATCAACCATAAAAACACTCAATAAAAATTTTTGCGCTTTTTGGGATACGGAATTACTTTTTGTTACATTCTTAACAATTCGTTCAACTTGCGGAATGTTTGCTCTGTCATAGGAATTGAGCTCTGTTTTGATTACATTTGAATCTATTCCAAGTGTTTGTGCAACCATTTCTATATATTCACTACGAATTACTCTGTTTTGAATTTCCGATAAAACAGGAATTAATGTACTTATAAACTGTGCTTTTTCCTGTGGAGTTTTATAATTATCTTTTTGTTTTAAGATACTGTTAATCTGAAAATCTATGTATAACGGGGCTTTTTCCATATACATTTTGTAAGCATCCGCACCGACAGAACGTACAAATTCATCGGGATCTTTACCTTCAGGCGGTGCGACAACGCGAATTTCGCAGGCATAACGCTCAGCGCTTGAACTTATCGGCAGATAACTTTCATCAAACTGTTTGATGTTGCCTAAACCAGCAAAAACTTCTTTAATAACCGATGCGCCTTTGACAGTTGCCTTTTGCCCTGCACCGTCGGTGTCAAATGACAGATAAATTCGTCTTGACTTTGTATATCGGGATAAAAGCCGTACATGGTCAGGTGTAAGCGCTGTTCCGCAGGATGCAACACAGTTTTCTATTCCGTGCGCCTGAGAAGATATTACATCAAAATATCCCTCCATCAAAACTACGGCATCTTCGGCTTTAATAGCATCTTTTGCGGTATCAAGACCGTATAAAATCTTACTTTTATTGTAGATTAAAGAATCTGACGAATTAATATATTTCGGACTCTGCCCGCTTTCTAATGCTCTTGCGCCAAATGCCACATATTCACCGTTTTCGTTGCGGATAGGAATAATCAAACGACCTCTGAACCTGTCTATATAACCGCCTTTTTCGCTTTTCAAAATCAGTCCCGCTTTTTCTAAAACTTCATTAGAAAAATCTTTTCTTAATTCATCATAAAGCGTAGAAAAACTTTTCGGTGCAACACCGAGATGAAATTTTTTGATAATATCGGAACCAATACCCCTCTTTGACAGATAATCAAGTGCCATTTGTGCATTATCAGTCTTGTTTCTCAACAGAAAATCGTGATAGATTTCTGATGCTATTGAGGTTGCCTGAAGCATCTGTTCTTTGAGTTCTCTTGTTGAACCCTCTGATTTGTGGGATTTTGGGATTTCAAGTCCGAATTGTTCCGCCAAATCTTCAATAACTTCACGAAACTCCTGATTTTTGGTTTTCATGATGAATTTTATTGCATCCCCACCCTCTCCACATGCAAAACACTTGTAAATCCCCATTGACGGAGTAACGCAAAATGACGGGTTTTTATCCTTATGAAACGGACACAAACCCCAATAGGAATTGCCCCTTTTTTTGAGTACAACCTGCTGTGATACAACATCTACAATATCAAGTCGGCTTTTTATATCCTGTATTAATTCATCCCACGTTCCAGACATACTAAAATTGTAACACCAATAAAATGTTTTTGTAGAGTTGATAAAAATAATCGTATAAAAAGGCGATACAAAATCAAAAAGCCGATTGGTATCAATCGACTTAAAAAAAGTGTGTGAGTAAATATATATTTATAAGTTTTTATACTATCCCTGCTCTTAAGCGAATAAATCAGCAAACGGACCATTTGGATCTGCAATACGTGCAGCAACCGCACTGTCTTCAACCGATTTTAAGCCCGGTAAAACAATTTCGTTTAAACCGTTTGCAACACTTGCAACCTGTTGTGGAGTTACTTTATAGCTAACCCCCAATCCTGCAAGAATAGCATTGGTCTCGTCCGCAATATCACTGTCAGCCGGAGCGAATTTTGAAATTTTGACTCCATAAAGATTTTGTGCATTTTTGGTTAATAAATCTGTTTCATTTCCCAAACCCTTAAATGCTGGTGCTTTCGTTTCAACTTCTTTTACTTCTTCTTTCTGACCTTCTTGCGCCTTTTTAGCCGCTTCCTGACCAATAAGTAAGTTGTAGTTGTTGTACTTTCCGAATCTGTTAAATTCAACTGCCATAACTTGGTCTCCTTAAATTTTACTCACATTGGATTTATCGGCATGTTTTTAATTATCTTTAGGCTTTTGTCATTGTTTGTTAAGAAGTTGTTACAAACCCCACCCCTGCCACATAGGGGAGGAATATATGCAAAATTAAAAAGCCGATTGAAAATTCAATCGGCTTTAAATATGTGAGTTTGAAGAGAGTTTATTATGATTTATGTAAATAATTCTGCAAAAGGTCCTTTTGGAGTTGCAACTCTTGCGGCAACTGCATTATCATCAGCAGTATTCAATGCCGGTAATGTTGTCCCGTTTAAACCTTCTGATATGCTTGCAACTGTTTTTGGAGTAACCTTAAAATTCGGATAACCCAATTTTGCCATAATATCATTTGTGCTTGATGCAATTTCTCTTGCACTTGTAATCGTTGCATCAGCATGGCTATAAGGATTTACAAATCCTAATTCTTCTCTGTTTACAGTATTCAAAGATAACAACGGTGTTTTTGATAATGATTGAGTTGTTTCTACTGTAAGTCCGGAAGGTAATTTTAAATTTTTTAAATCACCCCTGACGTTAAAATTGTTTCCGCTTCCGCTAATGCCGTTTGTTCCGCCCATTTTTCAATCTCCTTTTGTACTCACATATTAGTGATATTTACTTTAATCGTTCATCCTATTGATAGATTTTCCATCCTCGTATTTATATAAAGTATTTTTTTATTCGAGAATTGCATGATTTGAGCGAATTATTAACAAATGTTAACAAAAGTCGTTAAAACGCTAAGACATTAGATGTATCTATGTGAATCGTGAATTATGAATTGTCGGTTTCACAAATAATACAATATGAACTTATTGCCCTATTGCCTTTAGTTACTCCTCTTCCAAACTTAAAATAGCCATGAATGCTTCCTGCGGAATTTCTACACTACCGACGGATTTCATACGTTTTTTACCGCGTTTTTGTTTTTCAAGCAGTTTACGCTTACGGGTAATATCACCGCCATAACACTTTGCAAGCACGTTTTTGCGCATTGCTTTAATATTTGTTCTTGCAATAATCCGCCCGCCGACTGCCGCCTGAATAGGCACTTCAAACAGTTGTTTCGGGATAATTTCTTTCAGTTTGACAGTTAATTTCTGACCGATATAATATGCGCTGTCAGTGTGACAAATAACAGAAAGCGCATCAACCACTTCACCTGATAGCATAATATCAAGTTTTACAAGATTAGAGCGCTTATATCCGCAAAATTCATAATCCATGCTTGCATAACCCTTTGTGCGTGATTTTAACTGGTCATAAAAGTCTGTAATAACCTCGCTTAACGGAATTTCGTATGTCAAATCAACACGAACCTTGTCTAAATAGGTCATGTTAATAAATATCCCACGTTTAGACTGTGCCAAGTCCATCAAAGTCCCTACATAATCATTTGGCGCAAGGATTTGTACCTTAACATAGGGTTCTTCGATATAATCACGATACTGCGCATCGGGCAGATTAGACGGGTTATCAATATCTAAAACCTCACCATTTGTTTTGTGGACTTTATAAACAACAGACGGTGCTGTAGTAATCAGCGACAGGTCGTATTCTCTTTCAAGCCGTTCCTGTATAATTTCCATGTGAAGCATGCCCAAAAAACCACACCTAAAACCAAACCCGAGCGCATTAGAGGTTTCAGGCTCAAAGGTTATTGAACTGTCATTGAGTTTTAATTTTTCAAGCGCCTCTTTTAAATCCGCATAATCTTCGTTATCGACAGGGTAAAGCCCTGAAAATACCATCGGCAGTGCTTCTTTGTAACCTGCAAGCGGTTCAGAGGCAGGGTTTTCAATGGTTGTGAGTGTATCGCCAACAAAACGGGTAAGTTCTTTTATTGAACCTGCGAAATAACCTACATCTCCGCATTTTAACTGTTTAACAGGTACTCTTTGCGGGTTCTGGTAACCAAGTTCAACAATTTCACATTCTTTTCCCGTTGCCATAAATTTGACCCTATCGCCTACATTCATAACCCCGTCAACGACCTTGAAATAACAAACCGTGCCTAAATACTGGTCGTAAACACTGTCAAAAATCAGCGCACGCAGAGGTTTTTCGGTATTATCTTCAGGTGCGGGGACATAATCAACAATGGCCTCCAATACATCTTCAATCCCTTGTCCTGTCTTTGCGCTAACAGGAATTGCAATAGATGTATCAAGCCCCAAAATTTCTTCAATTTCCTGTTTGACCTTATCAACATCAGCAGACGGCAGGTCAATTTTATTTATTACGGGGATAATTTCAAGATTTTGTTCAATAGCAAGATAAACATTGGCTAATGTCTGCGCTTCAACCCCTTGAGTTGCATCAACGATTAACAGTGCTCCCTCACACGCCGCCAAAGAACGGGAAACTTCGTAAGAAAAATCAACATGCCCCGGGGTATCAATGAGATTTAATTCATATTCTTTGCCATCATGCGCTTTGTAATTCATTCTTGCAGCATTGAGTTTAATGGTTATCCCGCGTTCACGCTCAATATCCATTGAATCCAACAACTGCTCTTGCATATCACGCTGAGAGACCGTACCTGTTTTTTCAAGCAGTCTATCGGCAAGTGTTGATTTCCCATGATCAATGTGTGCTATTATACAAAAATTTCGTACATTTTCACGTAGTGCCATAATCTGATTATATATGAAAAACAGTCTAAAACAATATTGTTCTTGATTACGGAATATTTTTAGAATATTATTGAATTGCGAAATATTAATAGAAAAGAGGGAAATATGCTTGATATTAAACTGATTAGGGAAAATCCCGAAAAAATAAATGAGCTTCTTAAAAGAAGAAATCCGCAGTGGTCAATTGACGAAGTTCTGCAAATTGATGAAGAAAGAAGAAAAATTCAAACTCAGGCCGATGAACTGCGTGCAAAACGCAAAAATGAATCTCAAAAAATCGGCATGATGAAGAAAAACGGCGAAAATACAGATGCTATACAAGAAGAAGTACGTGTATTGGGCGACGAAATAAAAGAACTTGAAGAAAAACAAAACGAACTTGATTCAAAACAGAGAAATGTTCTTCTCCACATCCCTAATATTCCTGATGAAACCACCCCGATAGGCGAATCTGAAGATGACAATGTCGTTGTTCACACATGGGGTGAGCCGACAAAATTCGATTTTGAACCCAAAGCACACTGGGATTTGTGCGAAGAAAAAGGGCTTGTCGATTTTGAAAGAGGTGTAAAACTCTCGCAATCAAGATTTACACTTTATAAAGGCAAAGGGGCAAGATTGGAGCGTGCAATAATTAACTTTTTCCTTGATCAGCATACCGAAAACGAAGGTTATGAAGAAATTTTACCGCCGTTTATGGCAAACGGTGCAACAATGACAGGAACAGGGCAACTTCCAAAATTCAAAGAAGATATGTACAAATGCGAAGAAGAAGATTTGTACCTCATTCCGACTGCTGAAGTTCCTGTTACAAACATTTATTCCGGTGAAATTTTATCGGAAGACGACCTGCCCAAATACATGACCGCTTACACTCCATGTTTCAGGCGTGAAGCAGGTTCTGCAGGTAAAGACACAAGAGGTTTAATCAGAGTTCATCAATTCAATAAAGTTGAAATGGTAAAATACACCACTCCCGAAAATTCACCCACCGAACACGAAAAATTAACTCAAGACGGCGAAAGAATGTTACAATTATTAGGTTTGCCGTACAGACGTGTTGCACTCTGCACCGCAGATATAGGGTTCAGCGCAAACAAATGCTGGGATTTAGAGGTTTGGTTACCATCTTATAACACATATAAAGAAATCTCAAGTTGTTCAAACTTTGGCGATTATCAGGCTCGCAGAGCAAATATCCGCTACAAAGAAAAAGCAACGGGCAAAACAAGATTTATTCATACAATAAACGGCTCAGGACTGGCAGTCGGAAGGACATTTGCAGCCATTGTTGAAAACTTCCAGCAGGCAGACGGAACAATAATAATTCCGGAAGTTTTGAGAAAATATACGGGATTTGATAAAATATAAAAAAGGGATGTCTTTTTAAGGCATCCTTTTTTTCAATATATTATATTATAATTTATGGAAATTATCTTCTGTTTAGAAGTCTATCTAATTCTTCCTGTTCCTTGCGTATTTTATTGGCACAACTTTCAGCACCCGAAAGAACTCTTTTTGCACTGCGCCAAAAACCTTCGGTAAAAGTTTCGTTTTCAACTTCGGCGTGCAAAACTTTTTTTCCGTTTTTATCCACAATAGATAAATAGATATCAACAGGATTTCTTTCTTGCAATTTTGTTATAATACCGACTTTTTCATTAATAGCCCTATCATAATTCTGGTGAATAAAACTTCTTACAACATCATAACTTGGGCTGTATTTAACAGCCATTCCAAAAGATTGATTGTTAATTGCGTGAACTTCCATAATTTTTTCCTTTATAAAATATTACTTGTAATTACTGTTTTAACTTGCTTATAATTTCATCTATATTAACTGCGGGTAATTCCTTAATTTTCTCTGCAATAGTATCCGCCTTTTTTGCCAATTTGTCAATAAATTTTATTGTCGGTTCAAAAAACGGCAACTGATTATGTTCTTCTATTTTAAAATTGTCTTTATTCGGAATTATTCTGCCTATGAGTTTTCCGCCATCATTACGACCGAACAAATTTATATCAACCGAATTGTTTTTTTGCGCCTGCGCAATTTTGTCAAATGCAACCCAATCATTAGGCTTGAGTGCTTTTCTTAAAGCATCTTCCGCTCCGGCGCATAACTTTATACTGCCGAATGACTGATTGTTTGTGTTCAGATTTATTTGCATGCGGAATACCTCTTTTTAGCATGAAAGCACCTAAAAAAGTTTTTTGCTATTATTATTGCATTTTTATTAACTTTTTTTAACATTTAATATTTATATTAAAAAACCGCAAATTGCTTTGCGGTTTTTACATTTTATTGTTTTTTATTCCAAAACTTTAGTTTTGAGAAGAAACTTTTCTTTTGCTCGGTTGCATTATCAACCATCTTTTCATAAGCTTTTCGCTCTTTTTCTTCCATTTTTTGAGTTTCTTTAATGGATTTTTGTTCAGCTTTTAATTGTGCCCGCTGTGCTTTTTCATAAGTCTTTTGTTGATGTATTTGAAGTTTTTGTTGTTGGGCAATTACTTTTTGTTCTGCCTTTTGTTGTTTTTTTAATGCTGCTTCATAGGCTTTTTGATTATTTTGTTCAAGTTTTTGGGCTTTTTCCATAGCCTTTTGTTGTTTTGCAAGCTCTTTTTGTTCTTCTTTTTGAGCCTTTTCCAATTCTTTTTTCTGTTCTAAAGCGTATTTTTCGGCTTCATTCATATTATTTTGAAACGTTTTTTTTGCAATTTGTTTTGCTTTATATTCTTCTTTTGCTTTAGCCCTTTCCGCTTTTAATTGTTCTTTCTGTGCTTTCTTTTCTTCACTTGTCATACTCCCGCGCATCGCAGTCAATCTTGCTTTAAGACGTTGAATTTTAGTTTCGTCATTTTGTTCAATTATTTTTTCCTGCTCTTTTGCCAAAACTTTTTGTTGTTTTGCCATTTCTTTTTCAAGTTTTTTGGCTTGTCTTGACTGCTCCGCACGAATCTGTTGAGCAGTTTTTTCAGGTTTCACTTCGGCAACTTTATTTCCCGATTTACCGATTTTTGATTTTAGCCATGAATTTGTTGCCTGTTCGGTTGTCTGCGCACTTGAAAGAATTTCATTTTGTTCAAGTTTTAATTGTTCTTCTTCGAGTACTTTTTGTTGTTTTAACTCTTGTCTTATTTTGGCAATTTTTTCTTTTTCCGCCTGTTTTTGCGCTTTTTCTTGTTCTTTTAATTCATCACGCTGAGCCATAAAGGTTATACGTTCCTGCTCTTTTGCTAATTTTTCTTTTTCTTTTTCTATACGTGCAAGTGCTTTTTTCTGTTCTTTTGCATATCTTGCTTCTTCTTTCATTTTCAGCCTTTTAGCCTTAATTGCTTCCGCTTCGCTCAATGCCATTGCAACATCGGAATATGAAGAAGTAGATGCCGGTGATATATCATCAGTATTTTGTTTCGGGGCAACCTGATTAATTACTTGTGATAACTGCTCTTTTACAAATTCTTCATCTAAAGTATTTGTCTGCGGTAATAATTCAGGCTCAGGCTCAACCGCAACTTGTTCTGGCCTAACCGAAGTTTCATCAGAATTCCTTAAATCAGGAACCGTAATTTCAGGGACATTAACAACGGGAACACCTTCTTTGACAGAATCTTGAACTTCAGCTGTTTGCTGTTGTATATTCTGCTGTGCATTTTGTGCAATATCTTGAGCCGATTGTACAACTTCGGTTACAACAGGTTCTTCCGCAAGTGTCACAGGAGGGGTCAAATCCTGTATTTCTCCTTTAGGTTTGGTAAATATAGTATCTGAATTGAAAAAATCACTTTCATTACTCAATTTTCTGTTCAAACCTGCGGTATCAAGTTCAACTATGTCACTAATATCATCAATCGTCAGAGAATTTGAGGGTTTTTGCACATTAATGTCAGAAGTGATATTTGCATGTTTTTCAATAATTTCTCTTGTATTATTTTGAGTTTGCGCTATTACATCTTGGGTATTATCGGAAATTTGTTGTGCAGTTTCACGCATAGAATCGGCTTTTTGCACGATTTCTTCTTGGGTTTTCTGCGCTACTGTTTCAACTTCTTCTTGTTGTTGTTTTAATTCATTTTCCAATTGTTTTTTAGCAAGTTTCGCTGCTTCTTTTTCTTCTTTTAGTTTTTGTTTAGCCTCATTTTTGGCAAGCTTGAGAGCTTCTTTTTCCGCTTGTTTTTGCGCTTTTGCAATTTTCTTGGCATCTTTTGCCGATTGCTTTAAATTTTCCGTAGTATTTGTTACCTCATCAACAGTTGTTTGCACCGCTTCAGATGCCTTTTGTGCAACGGTTGTTGCAGGTGCAACTTCAGGATATTTAATTACAAAATCATCCGTATTTTTAATTTCTGTCGCATTAAACTTCAATGAATCTAATGCAGACAACTTATCGTCAGTTTTTTTTACCGACCCATCAACTAAATTTTTAGAAGTTTCTTCAGGTTTGTTTCTTATAACAACATTCGGTGTTTGTATGGGATTCAGAGCCGAAATTTTTACACTGCCGTCATGCGCAGTTTCAATATTTGCAGGCGCAGGCACCTGAATTGTTTTTTCCTCGTCAAGAATTTTGGTAACCTGTTGGCTGTTTTGAACATCGACAGCAGGTTTTTTACTTTCATAAATTTCACCTGATGCAATATTTTTTGAAGTATCAACTTTTTCCGCATCGGGGGTTTCGGGGTTAAACTTTGGGGCTGATACCTGCGTTGTAGTATCACGCAAAACAATCGGTTCTTTTATTTCAACAGGTTTTGGCTTATCAGACAATGCGTTTGCCGCAAGCATTTGAGCCAAAGATTGCTGTCCGCTTTGTGCAACCAATTCGGAGGGTGGTGTTGTTTTTCTTAAGATTGTTCCCTGTGTTTTTGCCAGTTGGACATTTGTCATATCCGACTCGGGACGTGCAGAAAGAGAATTCAATTCTTCTTTATTCAATTTTGATGAATATTTTTTGTAAGGATAATCTTTAATAGTCGTTATTTTGTAATTAGGATTGAGATAAAGAAAACTTATTCCCAAATCAGCAAAAGTTGTTCTTATGTAATCATACTGATTATCAATGTCCTCATAAGTGATAACCGCACCGGATTCAAGCAATTTCGGCAGTGAAGTCGAGTAAAAACTTTCAAATTTATTATAGTCGCTCAGTGCAACAGAATCACCCTGCAAAGATTTTTCGTAGGGCTCCATTGCTTTTTGGGCATTTGACAATCTGTTGATAATAGGATTTGAGTATGCAATAGTGTTGTCTTCGGCTGAACCAGCACCTTTTGAGTGCTGAATTTGTCCCTTTAAATAATGTACATAACTTTCAAGACTTTTTTCTCTTGCACTTGTCGTTTTAATATCAGAGTTATAAATATCTCCGATGTTATTATCAATGGTATTCAAATCCTGTAAAGCATTATCTAAGTTGTTCAGTTTTGTATAAGCAAGCGCCCTTAAATACAATACGGAATTGTAGTTAGAAACGTGTTTGAGCAAAAGTTTTGAAGTCCCTTCAACGACATCCTGATAATTTCCGTTTATGTATTGCGCAATAAGCTTGTAATACTGACTGTTATAATCTGACGGATTAATCTGCAATGCCTTGTCAAAATTAGAAATTGCAACATTTGTATTACCGATTTGAAGCTCATTCATACCAATATAGAAATAGTATGTCGGACAATTTTTATTTTGTTTTAAAGCTTGATTAAAGTAATTGATTGATTTTCTTGCATCAGCTTCAGAAAAAGTTGTTTCAGCTTTAGAATAATAAATTCTGCCTAAACTTGCTCTTGATTCAAAATCATAAGGGTTTAGAGTAATTGCTTTTTGGAAAGATTTTATTGCATCATCGTCTTTTTCAAGTTCGCTCAATGCAACACCGGTTAAATAATGCCCCAAATAATAATTTGGATATTGCTGTGTTACATCTTGCAATTTATACAAAGATTCATTGTAATTGCCGTTTGCAATATCATCTATCGCACCGTAAATTTTTATATCAATACCCTGCGGATTAAGGACTTTGCCGTATTTTTGAGGACAATTTATTTTATTTATATCGTTCTTGTTCGGCTGGGGAAGATAGATGTGAGAATTGTATTTTACCGCATTTTCATAAGAAGTTGTGTAAGCAGGATCATTCATTGCTTTTTGGGCATACATCAATGCACCGTACAAATCACCTAATTCGGCATTTTGGAGTTGTTCTTTTTTATCCGCCCCCAAAACTATTGCGCTGACATATTTTGTATTTGTCATAAACTTATCTTCTGATGATTTAATTTCAATCGCATTTTGATAATCTCTCTGTGCCATAATATAGCGTCTTAACGCATAATAAGCATCCCCTCTTAATTTATACGCTTCATATTTTTTCGGTTTTTCATTTATATATGCCGTTAATAAATCTATTGCAGTCTGATAATCTTTTGCATTTATTGCTTCCTGTGCTTTAATCAGAGTGTCTTTGTTTGCCTTAATTTTTTCTATCGCATTATCCTGACCAAAATCAAAATTTACGCTATCATCTGCCATTACATTATTTGACAAACTTAACAAAGCAACCAAAACTAAAATTCCAAATTTTTTATTTTTCATAATTATCCCCATAGTCCTTTTTCAGCAAAATTATACAATATAAACAGAATTTTTAAAATATTTTTAACATTTCTTTGTTAAACTACTATTCAAAAAAATTTTTTTTGTTGTTATAATGTACATCGGTTTAAATTATACATTTAATAATATAAGCCAAAGCAGAAGAAAAATGGCAGACATAACGAGTAAAATAGCAGAAATTGGGAAAAAGGTATTGGTCTCGGTCGGAAAAAATAACAAGCCGACTTATGCTGTTATGGCAATAGCAACTGCAAACGGGATTTTTAAACCGATTTCATCATTAACGGATAAAAAAGAAAAGCCGGAGGCAAGAAAATATGCTGCATTAAGAGAATTTGCAACGGAATGTGTAGCAGTTCCGACATACTGGGCATGCGGAGTCGGTGCGGCAACATTAGGCGCAAAACTTTTTAAAGATAACCCCGAAAAGAAAGCAATGGCAAGAGCAAATATGATGTTTCTCGGGGTCTGCACCGCAGCACTGCTTGTTATTCCTGCCGTTTGTTCAGGGGCATTGTGTTTGCTAGACAGGGCATTAGGGAAAAATAAACCTCAAAAAACCGAGCCTGCAAAACTTGATGTGACATCAAAAGCACCTGAGGTTCAGGTTCATTCGGATGTGAGTACAAAATTCGGTGCAAATATCTACCGCCCAAGTATGAATACATTTATCAATAGAGGAGGACTAAAAATATGATTCCTCCGATATTGACAAATCCGACAATTTTTAATATTACCCAGACAACTCAGGCACAGGTTGCCATTGAAACAGGCTTGAAAGCCGTCGGCCGTCCCGGGTTCATTCTGCTTGACAATTCCATTGACAAAAACACAAAAAAATATTCCTCAATGAAAGAATTTTTGTACCAACTGACCTGCATGGCAGTGTCATTAGGAGTTGTTATTCCAGTATTCAAAAAAGGTTCGTTTGCGATAGCAAGAAAAATGTTTAAAGACGAAACAGTATTTAAAGCATTTAAAAAATCTGATGATTTTAACAAGTTCCGCAAACTCTCTCAGGATGAAAAAATTATTAAATTAAACGAAATAAATTCATCAAATGGCAAAAATTACAGGCTTGAGGATATAAATGAAAACCTTGCAAAAGGGATGATAGAAGTAACATCTATCGCAGGTTCAATTTTGGGTCTATCAATATTATCTCCGCTCATTTCAAGACCATTCATTCGTCCTGTTCTAAAAACTCTCGGACTTGGTGAACCCAAAAAAGAACAACCGCAAACCGCCGAAACAGAGAGCGCAAAAATTGATGTAAAGGCGTAGTTTTATGAAAAGATGTTTTTGGGTTGATGAAAATTCACAAATTTATAAAGACTATCACGATAATGAATGGGGAGTACCGAAATATGATGATCAGGAACTTTTTGAATTGCTAATTTTAGAAGGGTTTCAGGCAGGATTATCATGGATTACGGTATTAAAAAAACGTGAAGCTTTTCGTGAAGCTTTTGATAATTTTGACGTAATAAAAGTTTCAAAATACAATGAAACAAAAATAGAAAAATTACTCCAAAACGAAAAAATTATACGAAGCAGAGGAAAAATTAATGCGTCAATTCTGAACGCAAAAATATTTATCGAAATTCAAAAAGAATTTGGTTCGTTTTCAAAATATATCTGGAGTTTCACAGACGGAAAAATTATCAAAAACAAAGACGACAAGTTTGAAGTTTCCACACCGTTATCTGATGCCATTTCAAAAGACCTCAAAAAACGAGGGATGAAATATGTCGGAACGGTTATAATTTATTCTTATCTGCAATCAATCGGTATCGTAAACGACCACGAGACAAATTGTTTTAAATATTAGACATACTCGACTTTTATCAGACAGAGTTCATCGCCTGTGTTGGCGTTTTTGATTAAGTGTTCTGTTGTGTTATCGTCATTGATTTTTACAGCAGAAATAACATCTTCACCATATCTGACTTCGTGTTTGTAGTAAATATCTATCGCTTTAATGGTGTGAGAGTTTCTGAAATCAATATCCAGCGCCTCCATCGCCCACGTCATATATACAATGTTATTAACATGCCCGTTCATATCCAAATCGTCGTAGCGAACATGGAAAACAACCTCACTGTCAGGGTTTTCAAGCGGTTTTAATTTACGCAGAGTTAAATCATCTTCACGTTTTTCAAATTTTGTAATATCGGGGAATTTCTGTTCGATATTGACAAGCGATTTTGTATCCAAATCAACCATCAGCCAGTATGAGATTGCCCTCAAAAGCCTTTCGCCTTCAACAGTTTCTGCCTCAAACGCACGGTAAGCACTCTGACGCTGAGTTCCTCTGTTTTCGGTAAAGAATTTTATTTCGCTAAGATTTTGCGGATACTTGTCAAATTCAATTCTGTAACGTACCAAAAACCAGCCCAGATTTTGTGCATTTAGTTCAACATTCCCAAACGGAGTACCTTTGATATTTCTTGCCCCCATATCCTGCAGTAAATCTAACAATGCCGCCGGTTTTAGGCGGTATTGCATGTCGTGCATCGCCATCGAAATCGGGTAAGTTTTTTCGAGTGTATAAAATTTATCCTGTGTGTCTATTGTCATAGTTCTCTCCTGTTTGTTTCCCCATATTAACATAAAAACAGTTTTTAATGGCAATTGTAAAAATTATATCAGCACATATAATATGTTTGAGTATATTAATATGATTACACCAACAATAGATTCATCAACATGCTTTAAGCAATTTGATAATAAATATAAAAAATACACTATGCTGCGTTCACATCATTACGAACGGGAGGAGATTTTAAGCGATAAAATCAAAGCCGGTACAGGGGCAGTTCTTGGTACGGCTATTCCTATATGTATGATGATAAAAAAAGAGGCATAAAAAATCCTTTTAAATTAAAATACGATTTAAAAGATATGGTAATCTTGTCAGGTTCATCTGTTGCAGGTGGTGTAGGAGTTGCTATGATAGGTGAAACAAAAACCGAAAACAAAAACAGATTAAAAGAAGGCGTATTTCAATTTTTGAATGCATCTATTCCGACTTGGCTTGTAGGCGGAGCAATATGTTTATGTGAAAAAGGTGAAAAAACTAACAATGCTTTTGCAAAAATTTTGTCTATGGCGGGTGCTTTGCTTGTCGGAATGTACGGGGCTGCAGAAATTTCGAACAGAATTTTTGATCCTGAGGATAAACGTCCCGACAGGAATTTGAAATTGAAAGATTGTATCGCAAATACTGATGATGCAATAGGTGCGCTTGTTTTAGCAAGATTTCCTTTGATAGAAAAATTACATCTTGAAAAAGCACTGCCTATTATTTATACATTGTGCGGTTATCGTGCAGGAAAAAGCAACTAATTTCAAATTTACTCCATCAATTGTAATGAATACTGATCTTTAAATTTTTCAAGTTGTTGTGAAATACCTGAAACATCTTCCGTTTTGAGAATTTTTTTGAGTTGGTGGCGAGGAGTTGATACATTCATTGACTGAATCATATTTGTTGAAATATTTGAACAATGATCTGAAATCCGCTCCAAATCGTTTAATACTTCGGCATAGGCAAAGTTTCTTCTTATATGAACTTTTTCTTTTTTTACACGTTTAATATGATTTTTCTTTGCAACATAAGCAATATCATCAACAACCTGTTCAAACGGTTCAACCTCATAAGCCGTTCTCAAATCATTATAAACAAATGCCCTGACTGTTATGTCATAAACCTCTTTTACGGCATTAACAACTTTTTTTAGTTCCTCAACAGTATCTTGCGCCAGTACCCATTCTTTTCTGTGCATTTGGTTTGCTATTTGCATAATGTGGGTTGAATGGTCGGCAATTTTTTCAAAATCAGAAATTGAAAGAATAAGTTGAGAAATCTTATTTGAATCTTCTTCTGTTAAATCTTTACCGGAAAGTTTTTGCAGGAATGATTCCAAAACGTCTTGGTATTTGTCGATTCTTGCCTCATTTTTTTCAATAATTTCAGATATTTTCGGGTTATACTGCTTTAATTGACGCACCGACATAACAAGCGATTCTCTTGTAAGTTTTGCCATATCCGCAGTTGTTTTATAACACTGCGCAATAGCAATAGAAGGGGTGCGAAGCAGACGTTCGTCAAGTATAACTTCTTTTTCTTCCTCACTATCTTTAACAACAAGATATGAAATTTTTTCAAGTGCTTTTCTGAACGGAAACAGACAAAAAGCGGCAAGAATACTGAATATTGTATGAACAACAGCAATCCCGAACGGATTAGCCATTTGTTTTAACGGATATTCAAAAGTATGAAGCCAAATTTCAAATAAGGCAAGAAAAATTATTGCACCAATAACGTTGAATGCCACATGCACCGCCGCAACACGTTTTGCGTTGGTATTAACCCCAATACTTGATAGAACAGCTGTAATACATGTTCCGATATGCTGACCTGCAATAATCGGTGCCGCAACCATATATGAGATACTTCCCGTTAAAGACAAAGCCTGCAGCATACCGACTGATGCGGCGGAACTCTGGATTATCATTGTGATTACAAGCCCGACCAACAAGCCAAGAAACGGATTTTTAAATAGTGTCAAAATGTGTGAAAAATTCGGGTCATTGGCAAGCGGTGCCATTGATGAGGACATCAGTCCCATACCGAACATCAAAATCGAAAACCCGATTAAAAAAGTTCCGACAGGTTTTCTGCGTGAAAAATTACTGCGGGAGGTCATAAGCATTATGACACCTGCAAGAGCAAGCAAAGGCGAAAACGATTCGGGCTTTAGCATCCGCAGGAAAAAGTTTGTACTCTGAATCCCCGACAAACTCAAAATCCACGATGTGACCGTTGTACCGACATTTGAACCAATAATTATGGCAACAGTTTGGGAAAGTTTCATAATGCCTGAGTTTACAAACCCGACAAGCATAACCGTGACGGCTGAAGAACTTTGTATGGCAATTGTCATGCCAGCACCAACCAAAAGACCTTTAAAGGGATTTGAAGTCAGTTTTTCCAAGAGTTTTTCCATTTTTCCGCCGGCTATTTTTTCAAGCCCTGACGACATTATAATCATGCCATACAAGAAAAATGCCAAGCCTCCCAATAAAGTAAATATTGAAAATATATCCATAATTCCGCCTGATTTTATCCTTAATCACACACTTTTAGTATAATTTAAAAAAAGTTCAGAGGCAAGGAATATATTTTACTTAAACCTTCTCATCATATTCATGGCTTTGACCATGGCTTTTTTCTGACCTGTTTTGCTGTTCCCGAAACCGCCGAACATCTTTTGCAGTTTACCCATACCACCCATCATCTGACGCATTTGTTCAAACTGTTTTACATAAAGGTTAATCGTGTGCATATCTATCCCGCAGCCCTGCGAAATTCTGCGTTTACGGCTTGTATTCATAAGCTGAGGATTATCTCTTTCTTCGGGAGTCATACTTTGTATAAACACTTCTATCCGTTTAAATTCTTCTTCCCCTTTGTGCGAAATCAGTTCCCTGTCCTCTTTTTTAATGTTCAGCCCCGGAATCATCCCCAAAAGACTGTCCATCGAGCCAAACATTTTCATCTGTTTTTGCATTCCCAAGAAATCGTTGTACGAAAATTCGGCTTTTTGCATTTTTTCCTGCATTTTTAACGCCTCTTTTTCATCAAAAACTTCCTGCGCACGCTCAACCAGAGAAACAATATCGCCCATGCCTAAAATTCTTGTGACCATTCTTTCGGGATAGAAGTTTTCAAGCGCATTTAATTTCTCACCCGTACCCGTCAATTTGATAGGTTTTCCCGTACAATAAACAACAGACAGCGCAGCGCCGCCTCTTGAATCACCGTCTAACTTTGTCAAAACCAAACCTGTCAGACCGATTTGGGCATCAAAGTTTTCCGCAACATTGACTGCTTCCTGCCCTGTCATTGAATCAATGACCAAAAGTTTCTCATTTGGCTTGAAAACCCTATCAATAATGAGAAGTTCTGCCATCATTTCGGTATCAATTTGTAACCGACCAGCAGTATCCAAAATCAAAACATTAAACCCGTTATCTTTTGCATAGTTCAACGCACTCTGAACAATATTTTGAACATCTTTGCTTTCAGGAATTGTAAATACTTCGCAATCAATTTCTTTACCTAAAGTTTGCAACTGCGAAATTGCTGCAGGCCTGTATACGTCACATGCAACAAGCAAAGGGGTTTTGCCCTCTTTTTTGAGTTTGACGGCAAGTTTTGCGCTCGATGTGGTTTTGCCTGAACCCTGCAAACCGAGCATCATAATAATTGACGGATGACCTGACAAATCCAAAGGTTTGAGTTCTTTGCCCAAGAGTTCCACAAGTTCGTCATTGACTATTTTGACCAACTGTTGTCCGGGGTTCACACCTGTCAAAACATTTTCGCCCTCTGCCTTGTCTTTTATGGCGGAAATAAATGCCTTTACAACCCTCAAATTAACATCGGCCTCAAGTAACGCTCTGCGAATTTCGCGCAATGCTTCTTGCATGTTGTCCTGCGTAAGTTCGGCATTACCTTGAGTTTTTGCTATTATACTTTGTAATTTTTCGCTTAAATTATCAAACATTTTTATATCCTGCTAATCAATTCTTTTGTTTTAATTCTTACTTCATTATCAATTTCAAAAATTTCATCAATCGACGGTTTTTTGACAAGATTATGATTTTGAGTCATTTCATTAGTTATTTTATAAATATCCCCTAAACTGATTTTCCCGTCAAGAAACGCAAAAACAGCTTCTTCGTTTGCAGCGTTCATACAGACCGTTGCGCTTCCGCCGAGTTTTCCCATATCAATGGCAAGTTTCAGTGCAGGGAATTTTTCGAAATCAGGTTTTTCAAAATCAAGTCTTGCTATTTCACTGAAACTGAAACTTTTTGTTTTTATACCCTCAAAGCGTTCAGGATAAGTAATTGCATATTGAATGGGAATGTGCATGCTCGGCAGACCCAACTGCGCTACCACACTTCCGTCTTTGTATTCAATAGCCGAATGAACAATACTTTGCGGATGAATAACGACCTCAATATCATCATAATTCATCCCGAAAAGATGGTGTGCCTCAATGACTTCTAATCCCTTATTCATAAGCGTTGCACTGTCTATAGTAATTTTTTTACCCATATTCCAGCGGGGATGAGATAGTGCCTGTTCAACCGTTGCGCGGTTCATTTCGTCAGCGGTTTTATTCAAAAACGGGCCTCCGCTTGCAGTTATTATCAGTCTATCAACCTGAGCAATATTTTTTATACACTGATGAATGGCGCAGTGTTCACTATCAACGGGAATCATTTTAACACCGTTTTCTTTTGCTTTTTGCATAACAATATCGCCTGCCATAACAAGGGTTTCTTTGTTTGCAAGAGCAATATCAATTCCGTTTTCAATGGCTTTCAGTGTGGGTTTTAAACCGATTTTACCCGATACGGCAACAAGAATTATATCATTTTCTCTGTTTGAACAAATTTCTTCGAGTCCGCTTTCACCATACAAAGTTTTTATCCCGTCAATCTTGAAATCAGGATTATTTGAACAAACATATTTCGGTTTAAATTTTTCGCATTGTTTTTTTAAAAGTTCGGTATTATTCCCGCCCGAAAGTGCAATAATTTCAAACTTATCCCGTATTTTTTCAATCACTTCAAGCGCTTGTGTTCCGATGGAACCTGTTGAACCGATTATGCTTATTTTACGTTTTTCTGTTACCATATTGTAAACAATTATAACATGTTAAAATTCATGCGCAAAAAAAAATTTTTCCACGTTTTACATGCAAAAAAGCAAAAGGAGCAAATACATGAATAATGTATCTTTTCAGGGAAATATAACCATAACAACATGGAAAAATACAATTAGTTCGTTCAAAAGCTATCCTACAACCGAAGCACAGGATAAACTTATTAAACACATCGCAAAAGATATGGGCGAAGAGGGAATTGTACACTCGGTAAGTAAAAGACAGGCTAATTTTTTATATCAATTAATCGAAAAATTTACAGGCAAAGAAGTTCCCAAAGTTAATACCGAAAAAGTTTTCTACAACAACGGCGATCAAATTATATTTTCCGACAAAAACCCAGCATTGTTTGACGGAACAAGAATTGAAGTTGATTTTTAAACTTCGCTGTTTAATTTGGCAAATTTAACATTCTGATAAAAATATTGTAAAATCTGATATGCGTTGTAACCTTGCTTTGCAAGGTTATTTGCTCCGTGCTGGCTCATCCCTACTCCATGTCCTTTTTTGGCAACATTATCGTCAAAAGAGAAAACAGAGTGCAGATAAGGTAAATTAACCCCGCCCCATGCGGTCGTATTTGTATAACCACCTGCTGATGCAGAATAATATGCCGAAATTATTTTCATATCATAAGTCAAAACAAGCCCTTCGGTTTCGTTTACGGCTTTATTTGTTCTATCAGTTTCACAAGATGCACCACCATAAGCCTGATCTTCGGTGTTATCTTTCAAATCATAACCATATTTTGCCTGCTTGCCAAGATTTGCGAGTGCAAAACTTCTTGCCGCAATAGCCTGTGCTTTGAGTGCCTCGTATTCCCATGAAGGCGACATCTCTGAAGGTACAACCCCTCTTATGTATTCCTCAACGGGAATATCATTGATAACGGTCAAAGCACCATTGACATTTTTTATCAAAAGTTTACCGCGATACCATTTGCCTTTTGTACTGACAAATCCACTGCTGTCAGGTCTTAAAACAAGTGCATCGGTATTCAACGGAAATAATTCACCTTTTGATTCGATTGCAATTTGTCCTTTATAAGGTACAAGGATATAACCCTTCATTGCAACCGTTGTTGCAACTGTTTTGTTTGTATGAGTGCTAATCATTCTGCCTGCAACATCAGTGCCGACACCTGCACGTTCAACATTTGTAAGCAATCCGATTTTTATTGCATGACAGGGATTTGCAAGAATTATATTTATAATCAAAATTCCAAAAAGAACTAAAATCTTTCTCATAATTCTATTTTAACACATTTTTAACACATGTAATAGGTCGAATGAATGATTTTGCAAATTTGAATTATAACAAATATTCTATACTTTATATATCCTGTATTATATATTATCATTGACTTTCGGAAATTAATTTTTTAAAAACACTTGACAGATAAAGGTTAAGTGCTATAATGAGCCTGTCGATTATACATTAACTGCGGAAAATGGTTTCCCGTGGTATTAGGAAGAAGGAGGTTCATAATGAACAAAGAAGAATTAGTAAAAGAAATTTCAAAGAAATCGAAAGTTTCACAAAAAGCTGTTGCTGGCATTTTGGCTGCAACTTTAGACACTATTGAAAAAACAGTTAAAAAAGGCGGCAAAGTTACTTTAGTTGGCTTTGGTACTTTCGAATCTCGTAAGAGAGCAGCTAGAACAGGCAGAAACCCACAAACAGGTGCTACCTTGAAAATCGCTGCTAAGAAAGTTCCTGCTTTCTCAGCTGGTAAAAAATTCAAAGAACTTGTAAAATAGTTTTTAATGATGAATTTAAAAAAAGTCGTAATTACTTGTTAATTACGGCTTTTTTATTGCCTTTCCTTTACAATTTGCCAAAATAATAGCAAAATATAAAATATAAGTATGGGAAAAGTGTTAATTTTCAGTGATAATAGTTCAATTATTGAAAAATATACCAGAATTTTTGAAGGTAAATTTTTCACTTTTTTGACATGTCAAAATGAACAAGATCTGCAAAACTCAATAGAAAAGGACATCCCTGATGTTTATATCATTGATGAAAAAATAAAATCCTTTGACATAAAACAGTCAATTTTAAAAATAAAAAATATTTTTGAAAATGCACAAATACTGCTTTTGACAAATTCACAAAATCCCGATAATGAAATATCAACAAATATCAACGGTTATCTTTTGTATGATTTTTCTGATGAAATGGTATTGAATACGATTAATACCTCTCTAAAAACAAAATCAAGACTTGATAAGCTTACCACACGCAACAATGATATGGCAGAAAGTCTTTACAGACTGAATGTTTTGTACAATACCAGTTCACAATTTGCGGGAACTCTTGATACAAAAGAACTTTTAACCTATATGGCTGAGGGTTTGGAAAGATCTTTGAGCTTTGATTTGGCATGCACAATATCTTTCGGGTTTGAAAACGAACCTGTTTTAATTATAGATTCACTCTATGATGTGTCCGAAGAACTCACAAATGCACTAAAATTCAGAGCCGTACTCAATTACAAATCGCTTTTTGAATCAAAAGAAATTCCTTTTGAAATTAATGATACAAAATTAAAAATTATAAAAAATATAAAAAATCCACACGAAAAATTTACTTTTTCGATTTTTCAGTATGATAACATGTTTGCACCGATAGATTTGGGTAATCAATTTTTCGGGTGTATTGAAATCTTTAAAAACAAACCGTTTTCACCTGATGATGCGGCATATTTTCAAACAATAGTAAGGCAGGTTTCCCTGCCTTTGAAAAGTGCAGGTTTGTACAAAGAAATCAAAGAAAAAAATATTGAACTTGAAAAACTTGAACGAATAAAATCGGATTTTGTTTCTATTGTTTCGCATGAATTACGGACTCCGCTTACACCTTTAAAAAATGCGCTCGCAATTCTCTCAAGTGGGAGATGCGGACAATTTAACGATGACGGAAAAAAATTTTTCGAGATGGCAAAAAGAAATATAAGTAACCTTACAAGTATAATCAATGATCTGCTTGATATCAGCAAAATTGAGGCAGGGAAAATGATTTTCAAATACAAAAATATGAATATCCACAGTGTTATTGAAAATGTCAAAAATAATTTCACAAATGTTGCAAAAGAACATAACATTAATTTTAATACCGTCGAACAGAAAAATCTGCCTGATATCTATGGTGATAATCAAAGATTAGAACAAATATTAACAAATCTTGTTTCTAATGCTATTAAATTTACCCCTGAAAACAAAAATATAACCATTAAATCCGAACTAAAAAATGCACAGGATATTGCACCTTGCAAGTACTTTGAAGAAGAAATTAATTCGTTAAAAGGCGATTATGTTATTGTAAGTGTTTGCGATGAAGGTATCGGAATGAAAGAAGAAAATATCCTCAAAGCTTTTGAAATGTTTTCCCAAATTGAAAATTCACTTACAAGAAAAGTTGGCGGAACAGGTTTAGGTTTGCCTATTGTAAAACATATGGTTAAAGCACATAAAGGTGCTATTTGGTGCGAAAGTGAAGAAGGCAAGGGTTCTTGTTTTTATTTTGCAATTCCTGTATGCAGTGAAAACTCCGAGATTAAGACTGTACAAAAAGAAATTGTTTAATGTAAATTTTTCTTAACAATCATTTAAAAACGGGCAATTATTATTTTCACACAATTTCATGTAAGAGAAAATTACAAAAATCTTGAAAGGAGTTTTCAAATGAATATCAATTCTGTTGGTTATAATTCACAATGTAATCCCCAACCATGCAAGCAATCACCGTCATTTGGTGCAATTCGTTTTACAAAAAGCGGGATGAGAACATTTAAATCACAAATTATTAATAGAATCGGGAATGTTGACTTATTTGTTAAAGAAATAAAACCATTGATTACTCATGCCGAAAATAACCCTATTCACGTTATAGTTGATGAAAATCCTTACAATATTGGTAAATTGTATGCAAAAGTTGAAGACAGAAAACTCAATTTCGGATATGATGCGAGTACAAATTATCTTCAAGATGACAAATACACTTTTGATTTTTTGGCAAATGCCGTTAATAAAGCTGAAGAATTGAACAAATTAAACAGTGAACTTGACGAACTTCCAAAAGATTTAATTATCAAATAATTATACCTACAATAAATACACTACAACAAAGACTGCCTTATTCTAAGGCGGTCTTTTACTTACTTTATATTGCACTTCGTTCAAAAATAATGTAAAATTATAATATAAGCACGCGGAGTTATTATATATGTTTGGTTTTATAAAAGGAATTAAAAGAAATGCATTTACACTGACCGAATTATTGATTGCTCTTGGTGTTATCGGAGTTTTAACTGCAATAATTATGCCTATAGTTTTTAATCTTATGCCCGATCAAAATGCTTTAATGGCAAAACGTGCATTTTATACGACCGAAACAGTTATCAGTGATTTATTGAATGATAACTATTGTTATCCGAAAATATTATCCCGTTCCGGACTTGATGACGGTCTTGGCTACGCAAAATGTAAAAAATGGGGGGGAGAAGAAAATACCGGAGCATTATCGAATGAAGATTCCGCAACAAAACTTGTCACTCTTTTTGCAGACAAACTTGATATAAGAGGTTCTATTACTAACCAGAACGGTAAAAAAACTTTCCAGACAAAAGACGGTATGGTATGGACTTTTTCACATTTTAACTTTGTAGCAAATAAACCTGATTCATATGTACTTTTGACTGTTGATGTTAACGGTGCGAAAGATCCGAATTGCGGTCAATCTTCAACCTCAGGACAATGTATGGATAAAAACAAAAAACAAGGATTTGACCGTTTTACAATGAGGATATTTGCAAGAGGACGAATACAATTAATTGATTGCTGGGCCATTATGGCTACAAAAATAGATAAAAAACTTGTCGGAAAAGAAGATGCCGTTTGTAATGAAAGCCAAGACAGCGGAACAGAAAACGAAGAATGCGAAGATGCTCCTTCAAGCCATGATGATTTTTGTTGTAATGATGACAGGTGGAAAAATTCAAATATATGCAATTCATGTACTGCAGCACCTTCAAGTGTTGATGACTATTGTTGCACTGAAGCATCAGGTTCATCATGGGTAGGTACTGAAGCATGCGATCCTTGTACATATACAACTCCTTCAGGTCCAAATGACGAATGTTGTAAGTCAGGTCACAAATGGCATGGAACTGCTGCTTGTGATGTATGCGCCAATCCTTATTCTGTTGAATGTTGTTTGACAAAAGCGAGTTCTTTAGAATATGGGGATAAATGCTGTGAGCATAGTGAGGTTCAAAACAATGTATCAGCTTGCCAAAATGAAAAAATACTTGTAACCTCAAAATTTTACATTTCATCAGAAAAACCGAAAGATAGTGACAGTTGGGGTGCAACAAAAATCATTTCTCAGTCAACAATAGATAAAAGTTTGCCGTTTAACCTGCAAATTAAATACATCAGGGGTTGTCCCGGAAGTGGTGTTGGGTGCGGAAGTTACGGGCAGGGGATGACTTGTACAATAAATACCGGCCAAACAAGTTGTAATTCGAGTGAAACATTTATTGAGGAAACATATCCTTATAAATTTGAATTTACAAAAAAAGATAAAGACAGAGGGGAATTTACAGGATTTAAAGCAATTTATAATATCCCAAGTAATTATGTAAATAATTATACTGTCAAATTCAAATTCCCAAGTAATATAGATATGTATTAAAGAAAAAAATATCCGTCCTTAATTAAAAAGACGGATATTTTAAATTTGGTATTAAACCGTTAATTATTCAACTTCGATAGCGCCAACAGGGCAAGCATCTGCTGCTTCTTTAACGCTGTCAATATTGTCTGCTACTGCTGCTGCGTTTACAACTGCTTTGTCTTCAATAGAAAATACTTCTGAACAAATTGATTCGCAAGCACCGCATGCAATACAAGAATCATTAACTGTAACTGTCATTTTAAATTCTCCTTTTTATTATTTAACCGCGTGAAATTTCTTCCACGAAATTATTATATAACAAATCCTAAAAAAATACTACTATTTTAGAGGGTGTCTTTTATATTCTGAACAATATAATCAAATCCTACAATTTCACCAAGATTTCCCATATCTTTTTCGGGTTTTATGTGTTTGCCGTAAAAAAGAAACGGTACTTTTTCTCTTGTATGGTCAGTCCCCGGAACACACGGGTCACAACCGTGGTCAGCCGTAATAATCAGCGCATCGTATTCGCCCATCGCCTCGATTATCGGTTTTACATAGGTATCAATTTCTTCTATCGCCCTGCCGTAACCTGCTGCATCATTTCTGTGTCCATAGAGCATGTCGGTATCAACAAGGTTGGTAAAAATCAAAGTCTTATCATTATATATTTTACCTTTTTCATAGGCAATATCTTCTAACGATAATTCACCTTTTACTGCTTTTAGGGTTAATTCCAAGCCCTCTTTATTAGAACCCGTATGAATAGCATGCGTGATACCTGATTTTGAGAAAATGTCTTCAATTTTACCGATACCGATAACCTTGTCACCACGTTCCTTTAATTCATTTAAAATTGTTCGTCTCGGCACCATAGAATAATCACGTCTGTCTTTTGAAATTCTTGTCGGCTTGCCGTCAATAACTTTATACGGTCTTGCAATTACTCTTGCAACATTATACCCGCCGTCATCAAGAAGTTTTCTTGCGATTTCGCACCACTTATACAAAGTTTCTAAAGGTATCATATCGGTATCAAGCGCAATCTGAAAAACACTGTCTGCCGAAGTGTAAACAATAGGGAATTTTGTTGAGTGATGCTCGTCATTGAGTTCTTCAATAATTTTTGTACCACTTGCCGGAATATTTGCCAAAATTCCACCGCAACCGGTTTCTTCAATAAATTTATCGATAAGTTCTTTCGGAAACCCGTCAGGAAAAGTTGAAAACGGTTTATCGGAAACCAAACCCGCAATTTCCCAATGCCCTGTTGTTGTATCTTTGCCTTTTGATTTTTCAACCAAAGTTGCACAGTAACCTTTTTGATGTTCAACTTTTGCTATCCCTTTAAAATCGCCCACATTCCCAAGCCCGAGCGCTTGCATATTCGGAACATTCAGACCGTTATTAAATTCGCACACATGCTTTAGGGTATTACATTCGGGAATATCACCAAATTCGGCGCAGTCATCCATCGCCCCGATACCCATTGAATCTATAACCATTATTATTACTTTTACATCCATAACTATTCCCCTGTTTTACGAATTATTTTAGCACTATTCAATAAACTCTGCAAGAATTGTATTACTGACCAAAACCCCGTTTGGAGTTAATTTGTAACCGTTTTGCGTTTTTTCAAGCAGTTTCAGACCTTCGTATTTTTTCAGAATTTTTAAATATTTTTCCTCAAAATCTATTCCAAATTTTGAATTAATCTGCTCAATATTTATCCCGCTCATTCTGCGAAACCCCAAAAATATTTCTTCCTCAAGTTTGTCTTTTTCGGTTTCTATTCTTTCCTCATTACGTTTCAGGAGGGGGGCAATATAATCTTGAATTTTTGTTTGGTTTCCGTAGCGAACCCCGTTTATATACCCGTGCGCACCGCACCCAAACCCGTAATATTCCTCATTGTTCCAGTAATTCAGATTATGTTTTGATTCAAACCCCGATTTTGCAAAATTACTTATTTCATAATGCTCAAAGCCTGAATTTTTGAGCAGTTCCACCGCCCCAAGATACATATCCGCCTGAATATCATCGGACAGATTTTGCGGTCGGTTTTTGTCAAAATAACAACCTTTTTCTATTGATAATCCATACAGTGAAATATGACTGACGCCAAGACTTACGGCTTTTTTCAAGTCGTTATAAAACATTTCTTCGCTTTGGTTTGGCAGTCCGTAAATAAAATCAAGGCTGATATTTTCAAACCCCACATTTTTCCCGTTTTCTACCGCCTGAATTATCTGTTTTGAATCATGCCTGCGATTTATGAGTTTTAATATTTCATCATCAAAACTCTGCGCACCAATACTTATCCGATTTATCCCAATATCATACAACGCGCGCAGATACCCGAACGACAAATCATCCGGATTCAATTCTGCGGTAATCTCTGTTTTTGAGGTTATATTAAAATGTTTTATCAGACTATTAAACTCATCAGGCTCTAAAAGTGAGGGAGTTCCGCCACCAAAATAGAGTGTATTTAGTGGCTCTCCACCGTAAACCGAATTTATTTCCCACGCAAGAACTTTGAGATAATCTTTTTTCAGTTCCAACTTCGGATACGAAACAAATGAGCAGTAATAACATTTTGACCTGCAAAACGGTATGTGGATATAAACACTCTTTGGCATAAAATCATTATATCATCATATTTTAACAAATTGCTCATAAGCGGAAAATCTTTTATAATTTCATTATGAAAAAGTTTGACTTTTTTAAGCAGTACAGTGACCCTGTTATTATAATAAGGGATTATGATGATGTTGTTTTCAAAAACAACACATTTTGCCGTATTTTTAACCAATTTACCGATATAAAAAAGTTTGCACACAAAATAAATTTTGATTTTTGCCCGATGGACAGTGAAAATGTTGATTTATTTTCCCCGATTTTTCAGGCAATAACATCAAAAGAAAATTTCTATACAAGAATTTCTTATACAAATAATTCCGGTCAAATTTTTTACTATGATATGACTGCCATAAAAAGAGGGTTATATACAATATTTTTCTTTACAGATGTAAGTTCTGTTATTGCACTTGAAAATTACGAAAAAGAAAACAAAATATTCAAAGAAAAAATAAATAAACTTGAAGAAGAAAATGAGGAACTTCAAAAAATTAAACAAAATGCCCAGACACAGGCTTTTCGTATCGCACTTATCAATAAAGTTTCAAATATTATCAGAGAATCAATGGATATTTCGGTTATTCTCAATTCGGTTTTAAAAGAATTATCATTGATGTTTGGGTGTTTCAAATCTTACTATGCAGAATATAATGACGATTATTTTACAATTATAGAAAATTACGGCGAAAATAATATTCAGAAAGAAATGCCCATAAAATTTGACCAAAATGTAATGTCACAACTTGAAAAACGAGAAATTTCAATCGGCTATTCAATATCTGAATATACTGGTGCAATTCCTTTTAAACAATCCGTTTTGCGGATTATTGTTCCGGTTTTTCATTTACAAAAAATGATAGGTGTTCTTGTGCTTTTGAGTTATCAGAAACGTGAACTGGGCGAAGAACTTGAAATTCTCAATGCAGTATCTTCACAACTTGCAAATGCCATTGAACTTAAATCAACCCAACTTCAACTCATAAACTCTGAAAAAATGGCATCACTTGGTCAACTTGTCGCCGGCATAGCCCACGAAATCAACACTCCGATAGCATCCATAAAATCAAATAACAGCGTACTTATCAAACTGACTTCAAAAATTGAAAACGAAGAAATAAAACAAATGTTTGAACAGATAAACAGTATTGATAAAGAGGCAACAGAACGCATAAGTAAAATTGTTACCTCACTTAAAAAATTTGTAAGACTTGATGAAGCAGAACTTCAGGAAGCGGATATCAATAAAGAAATGGATTTGACACTTGAAATTATTCGCCACGAAACAAAAAACAAAGTAGAAATTGAAAAACATTACGGAGAAATTCCGATGATAAAATGTGCCCCGAATATGCTTAATCAGGTATTTACAAATGTTCTTGTCAATGCGTGCCAGTCTATTGAAAAGACAGGAAAAATAATCATATCGACAGAAATTTCAAACAAAAATCTTGTTGTAAAAATAAAAGATAATGGAAAAGGAATACCAAAAGAAAATCTGAATAAAATTTTTACGGCAGGATTTACTACAAAAGGTATAGGAGCAGGTACAGGAATGGGGCTTGCCATCTGTCAAACCATAATTGAACAGCATAAGGGCAAAATCAATGTTATCAGCGAGGTTGGGAAAGGTTCGGAATTTATTATTACTATCCCTTGTGAGTAGTAAAATATTAAGAAATTGTAAAAATTATTTCAAACTATAAGCTGATTTTGACGATTTAAATACAAACATGTAATAAAATTTGTAAATTAATTTTATTTAACAGATGAATTTAATTTCATTATGTATTATAATGAAAATACTGAAGGAATAAGTGTCAGTATTACCCTTAATAAATTTCTGACCCAAATCGCAGTAGGTAAAGGAAAAATCAGAAATACATTTTATGAATTGTAAACAAAATTAACATAAATTTTTAAAAAATGGCAATTTTATTCACAAAAAATATTTTATATAGAAGTAAGTAGTGTGAATATTATTGTAGTGTCGGAGGAAAATAATGACAATTAGTGTGAACGGTAGCAAGAAAAAACAAGTTAAAAAGACATTTGAAGAATTGTTGAACGATTTAACGGGAAGCAATTCCGAAAAGGTTCGTTACAACGCAGCCCGCATTTTAGGTGAAATGGGTGATTCAAAAGCGGTTGAACCTTTGATTGACGTTTTAAAACATGATAAAAACGGTTCTGTTCGTTTATATGCAGCAAGAGCATTAGGTGAATTGGGCGACTGCAAAGCAACAACTCATTTAATTGAATCTTTGCGTGAAGACAGAAATGTTGACGTTCGTGTTCGTGCAGCAAGAGCATTAGGTCGTTTAGGCGGTGCTATTGTTGTTGAACCTTTGGTAGAAGCATTAAATGATGAAAACCCGCAGGTTTGTATTACTGCAACAGATGCTTTAATCGAAATTGGTGATGTTGCAACAGATGCCTTAATTGAATCACTTGATCACAAAAAAGTTAACGTAAGATGTGATGCAACAAGAGCATTGGGTGAAATCGGCAACAAAAAAGCAGTCGATAAAGTTATCAATATGTTATACGACGAATGGGTTAACGTAAGAATTTATGCGGTAACATCTTTGGGTAAATTAAATGATACAAAAGCAGTTCCTGCCCTGATAGATGTTATGAAAAACCGCTCCGAAAACGAACTTGTAAGAGCAGGTGCGGCAGCAGCATTAGGCGTTTTGCGTGACACAAGAGCATTGATGCCTCTAAGAGAACTCATTATGGAAGCAGAAGAACTCGGTGAACTTGAAGATACCGCCCTAAAATCTTTCAAAAAGATTATGGCTGCGAACTGGCAGTCAATTCCGGGTGCTGCTCCTGTTAAAAAACCTGTAGCAACTATATAATAAATGCAAAAATATGAGTTAAAAAAGGTGCGAATTATCGCACCTTTTTTATTATTTATAATTTTATTGTTACAACTGTGAAGAAATTTCCGCAACAATGCGGAAGATGTCTGCTCCGCCGATACTGACTTCCAAAATAAGATGCGAAGCGATAAAAACGGTTTCTTGATATGCCATAGTATCAACATCTATAATGTCAAACTCAACATAATCTTCTCCGACATATTTGATTTTTCCGTATTCTCCGCCCATTGCCCATTTCATATAAGCATACTGGTTTTCAAACGCTTTTAATTTGTTTATAAGTTTCATTACCTGACTAATACCCCTTACAATAACATCTTAATTATTTTTTCTCTCAAGTCAATTTGTAAAAATTTATTGAATAAAAGTTCGCACAAAACCGTCTTTGTGGTACTCATTTGGCCCGCATACGTTTTCAACAACTTTTAAAACAAACTCTCTTGGTGCATCAGTTTGGTTAAGGGTAAATTCCTGCCCCGTAAATTTTATTTTGAATATACATTTTTGTGTTTCGTCAGCAGGTACATACAATGATGCAATCTCATTTTCCAAAAGTCTTGCCATTTCTTCATCGTGATTTTTTACACCCTGCATAAGTTCGTTATAATTTCCTTTGAGCGCCATAATCCTGTTTGACGGAATATTTCTGCCGTCATCCCTTGACAATACTTGTGGTTCAAAATTGCAACGGGTTGTAAAACTAATTGTTTTCCACAAAACATTTATAATCGACACCGATTTAACTGCATCAGATTCGACATAGATATTCTGTGTTGAAACTCCTCTTGATAAAAAAGATTGTTTCATATTATCGGAAACAATATTTAAACAATCAATCATTCTGGAAAAAACTTCATTTGTATTGACTGTTGCATGCTGATAATTTAAAAACTGCTTATACATGTGAGTTGATAAGAGTTCAACTCTCTCCTGTACTACTATATCTTTTTTAGTTGCAGTTTCCGAATTGTCAAAACTTTCAAAATTATTAAACAATTTTTGGTGTCCTTTTTATAAGATATTTGTAAACTAAAAACATTTTCTTGTAAAGATTATACATTTTTTTTGAATAAAAATAAATACTTGAAAGGGGTTATTTACAAATTTTATTATTTGAAATTTGATTATATTTTCTTATAAAACATGATGTTTATAATTTCATACATTTGGATTATGACGTGCGATTGCAGATATCATATAATATCATTGATGTAGAATATTCTCTTAACTGTGAGGTAAAAATGAAAAAGAAAATTAGTATTTTACTTACGGCAATAATGATAGCGGGGATTGTACCTCAAATGTCCTACGGGTTTGTAAATCCGCTTAAAAACTATGATTTATATGCTGACACCCACAGAGAAGATTCCCCAAGGGATAATGCAATGAGTGAAATGTATTATACCGATAATGCACAAAATTCTCAATCGACAAATCGTCCTCCACAAGAAGTTCCGACAACAGAAGATGGAGGAGTTGATGTTAATGTTGAAATTCCGCAAAGAAGAAATGATTATTTGCGTGAATCTTCAAGAAAAGTTTTTGGTAAAGGTACAGGTAATTGGACAAAAGGTCCATACTTTTATAATGAACCGAATTTAAACAGTATCATAGAAAAATATCACCTTAGTAATTTTGCAGGATGCATGCAGGAATGCGAGGCTTATGTTCAGTCACATCCTTACGATACATTGGGATATTATTACCTTGCAATGAGTTATGCAAAATGTGGCAAAAAGGAAGATGCTATTCTTGCCTATGAACGCGTAATAGATTTGAACGATAATCCGATGATAGTAAAATATGCAACAAACGGCAGAAACTGTGTTATAGGTAATGCAGATGAAGCAAAATGCTTTGAAAATGTTAACGAACCCGAATATTTATATCCTTATCGTGATATGGCACAAGATATCGGCTTAACCCCTGTAACCGCCGAAGAATTAATAAATAAAAATATGGCAGAATTGCAGGAAAGACTTAATCCGAGCGGAAATAATGATGATTCCGGTAATAACGGAGAAAATAAAATACAACTGCCATTCCAAAATCAGGATGAAGAACTTGACAAATTTATTAATGCTCCGTACGGAAACGGATTTTCACCACAACTTGAAAAAGAATATAAACAACTTCAGCTTAAAAATCTTCAACAGCAGATTAACAGTGAAGATGACGACGGTCCCGGAAAATATTTCCAAAACATAAGAGATATTAAAGAATTTGATAAAAATAAAAAATCTGAAGGTGAAGAAACAATAAAACTTGCTTTAGCTGACAAAATGGATGTTGCGGATATATTTAATAATCCTGAATATATCCAAAACAAAAAAGAACTTGATGAAATAAAAATGATGTTTGGCGATTACGGAACAAGCGATGTATCTTCAGACATAACAACTTTGCTACCACAACTTGCAAAAGACGGGGAAAATGTTTCGCCGGAGGTTATTCAAATGATGATGATGCAATCTGTTATGCCTAGTATTATTGACACCAATTCCTCAGGATTTTAATTTGCGCTAAAGGTCTTTTTAAGAATATATGGCAACAAAATATCAACAGGTTAAGCAGGATTTTTTATCAGGCAGATTTAAAGGCTGCCGAAATTATTTTGAATCACACAATTATCCGCTTGAAGCCGGTTATTGCTATATGGTGCTTGATAATTTCAAAATGGCAAAAATAATGTTTGAAAAGGCAAAAGCTGATGATATTCGCGGTCATTGGGGTTTAATGCTTTTGCAGATGATAGAAGAAAAAATTGCCATGTCGCCCACATATTTTGAGATAAGAAACTTTTTAGAACCCGATTTGGATATTTTTATAACCTACCGCAAAGGTGATATTGTTCAACAGATTATTAAGTATGCCGACTTTATGGCCTTTTATAATATGGAATGTTATAAATTTATCGGTCGTGCGTTCTGGTCACATAACATTATGGCTCCCGCGATGTTTTTCTTACAAAAAGCACAGGATAATTTGTATAAAGATCCCGAACTTCACTACCTTTTGGCATATATTTATTACACTAATAAAGACATCAAAAACTGTCGAAAAGAAATTGATATTTGTCTTGATATTTTACCGCAGTACGCTCCAGCAATGATGCTTAAAAGAAAGATTAATACTTAATCTTAATCTTTTCTATATCGTTGAAGTTAGACGCATTTGATTTTGATTCTGTGTCGCCTAACAGCATAATAGCCTTGACTTTTGCCTTTTTCCTACGGGAATCCTTCGGGAATATTGTTATAGGTTTATGCGTATAACTTCTGATTAAATCCCTGATTTGTCTTTTATCGTCTTCATTTAAGTATAGTGAAAAGACAAATACATCTTTAATTTCACCCTTATCGGTTACGTTAAACGAATAATAAAACCAAGTTCCGACACCGTACAGGTCAAGACTTGTAATATACATACTGTCATCAAGTATTCTGTTTACAAAATTACTTTTCCACGTACTCCAATCGATATCCTGATATTTGTATCTGTCCATTTCGGACTGATAATCCTTGTTTCCGAAACCGACGTTATAATTGCCTGTTTCACCGTTTTTGTTTCCGAACTGACCGCCCTGATTACCTATACCGCCTCCCTGATTACCAAAGCCGGTATTCCGGTTATTAAAGTTACCTGTATTATTTACCCCTCCACCGGTATTGCCATATTCTCCCTGATTACCAAAACCTGTGTTTTGGTTATTTAAATTTCCGTTGTTATTAAAACGCCCGCCGGTATTGCTCAAATTACCATTATTTCCTACATTAACATTCGTATTTGAACCATTTATGTTTTGATTGCTCAAATTACCGGAGTTATTTAATCCGACATCAGTATTTGAAAATCCGGTAGCCCCTTGATTAATAACTATTTGTTGATTACTGACTTTTACTCTTGAAATTGTTTGCATATCTTTTGCATTAATAACTACAACCGATATACCCACAAAAAGTGCAGCGCCGATTATTATAGGAACTTTAGGGTTATGTTTTTTTCTTCTCATATTCTATTGATTAATCCAGTGTTTGGAAAACTTCCTGATAATTATTAATTTTGTGCATAGTTCCACTGAGCATCATAGTTTCTGCAATTAACAATGCCGTAGGTACAAACGCTGCCATAGAACTGATAAACATACCTGAAATATCACCGCCAATTTCTTGAATAAAGTATGATACGTTCATTGTAAACTCAATTGCGACAATTACACAAGCAATAGCCATAGTAATATTCTTTTCTTTGTGAAGCCCTTTAATTGCGTCTAAACCCAATATATTTACCCCATGGCTTGCATAATCGTGGAAACCGTCAAACTTGATAATTTCTGATGCTTTGATTTGTTTGCCGATAGTAAATGCCCTTACAAATGAGAAGAATGCAAAAATAATCAAGAATGTTGCAAGTACAAGAAATATCGGGCTGAATCTTAAACCGGAAATTCTTATCCAGCCGGCAGCTTCAGGGAAACAACTTGCAAGAGTGTTTGATACACCATAAGCAAGGAACGGAGCTGTTAAAATACCGATTAAAACTTCTCCGACCATTTTGATTTGAGTATTTAAAAGGTTGTCTTTTATTGAATCGAGTTTATTATCACTTAAACTATTAATATACTTTGAAATCAAAGAACGATAACCTTTTAAAGTAGTTTCAAAATCTTCTCTGTATTCAACATTCATCAACTGATAATTAGCAGTTTTTAACTGATATTTAAAATAACCCGATGCTGCAGAAACAATAGCCAAAGCACCGACAAATAACAAAGATACAAAAATTGATGCGATAAATGCAATGTCTTTATAATAGAACAGGTTAATAGCATAAATTACAAGCATAAATACACATGATGCGTAAACCATAAGTCTTTGAATATCATTACTTTCACCGTATCTTTTATTTTGATTTGATTCAATTAGAGAAAATACAGATTGTTTCATCGCAAAAGATACCGCAAAAACAATAAGTGAAATTGCAATTAAAAATCCGTAGTTTGTTGTCAAATTTAAAACACCTTTACTTGTGTCAATCGGCAAATGTAAAATAAAATTTGTCATCCCGAATGAACAAATAATTGAAAGTACCAAAATTGCGGCATTTGCAATAAATGAAACTTTACCCAAAGATGCTATTTGGCTTTTTAATGCCTGAATTTTATAACCAACTTCTTTTACAATCGCAATTCTGTTGTTTTCTATTGTACCGTTAAAAATATCTTTTTTATCTCTGCTTATAGTTCTGCTGTTTTGCACTTTAGTTGCCGCCCTTTCTGTTGTTGCCGTTATTCCCTCAGGAACATTAGCATTGAGTACTTTATTATCTTTTGATATTGATAAATCTTGGCTTAAATCTGAAGTATCGGCATTTATTTCTACCATAATACTTTCTTTCATGCCTGTATGACCGATTGAAAAATGCGCAGGGACAAGAATTTTTTTAAAAGTTCTGTTATTAAACAGTAAATCCGCATTTTCCTCAGAATTTACCAGTACATAACTGCTGTATTTTGAGGAATAAACCATTTTTAAATTAATAATTTCGCCTACACCGTCAATTACAAAATCACAGTCAGGGGTTGTACCGATGACTATGTTTTGTTGATTTTCGAAATTTTTTATATCATTTCCGAACCTAATTTCTACATTCATTGAATTTAACTCTCCCAAATGTTGCAACTATCTCCCGATAGCACCAAGGAATTTGCTCAGCACTCTTGCGGCGCCTGTTTTATTCCCTATTATTAATTTATCCTCACCCAAAACAGGCCCCAATTTTTCTTTTACATAATCCAATTTCGAGGGAGATGCATATAAAAACATCATAGCAAGTTTGTCGCCTGTTTCATCTTTAACTTTTTGAACTTCTGATGGAAAAGTATCCCAGTGGATTTGGTTTTCCCATTTCCCTTCATTTTCCAAATCACCCATTACTACAATTGCCGGAATATAACCGTTTTTATACAGGTTAAGAGAATGATTAAACGCTTTCTGAATAGCAAGACCGTATGCAGTTCCGTATTCATCACCGTCAATTTTGGTAAATTCTTTTAGCGATTTACGAATTTCTGATGTTGACTGTGGAGAACCCTCATAAATTATATATGATTTTTCGGAAACTCTTAAAATTTTAATATGATCTTCAGGGTCAAGCATTGAGCATAATTGCTTTAGTGTTGCTGTTTGCTCCGGTAAATCTTTTGCATTTGATGCAGATGAATCGACAATAAATATTACTGATGCTTTGTGAAATTCATCGACTTTGACTTTAGATAATCCAAATATCGCAAGACCTACCGCTAAAATTATTGCGCCTACAAATAATAAAATTTTTAATTGTCCGTTACTAGATTTTCTGTTTCTCATAATTATAACTTACCATAAATTTTTAAATTGTGTAATCATTTAAACGATTGAAAGTCTGCAAGTATATAAGTATATAAGCCAATAAGTTCAAATTAATAAAACGATAAGAACCTATCCGCTTATGTACTTATTAACTTGTCAACTTTTAATTAAAATATCTTTTTAAAAGGCCATCAAAACCTTTGCCGTGACGAGCTTCGTCTTTGGCCATTTCGTGAACGGTATCGTGAATTGCATCATAACCCAGTTCTTTGGCTCTTTTTGCCAGTTCTAATTTACCGTCACAAGCTCCAAATTCTGCTTCTGCACGAAGTTCAAGATTTTTCTTTGTAGAATCTGTTACGACTTCCCCTAATAATTCGGCAAATTTTGCTGCGTGTTCAGCTTCTTCAAAAGCATATCTTTTATATGCTTCCGCAACTTCGGGATAGCCTTCTCTTTCTGCTACTCTTGACATTGCAAGATACATACCTACTTCAGTGCATTCACCTGCGAAGTTTGCTCTCAAACCTTCCATAACCTGTGCATCGTCAACTTTTCCATCACCAACATGATGTTCACAGGCATAAACTTTACCTTCTCCGCCTATTGCCTTGAATGTTGTTGCACCGCAAATAGGGCATTTATCAGGCATTGTATCAGATTCTGTAGACCAACCGCATACTGTACATACAAATTTCATAATAACCACCTTTCCTTATGTATAAGAGTATAGCAAAAAAACCGACTTTTGCATAGTAGAAAAACAATTAAAAATGAAAAATGGAAAATTATTTCATAAAGTAAGTAGGTTAGTAAGAATTTACGACCAAATATTAGTAAAATGATTGTCCATAACGGGTAATCACCCACCCAAATTTCTAAATTTCACATTCTGTTCAATTTGAAATTTTTCCCTCCCTCATAAGGGAGGGAGTAAGGGTGGGTGCCGATTTTAAAAATTTTTGCGATAACTAATATATAATTGCCTTATTTTTGGGGAAATCCCTTACTTATTTCTAATACAAAAAAGACCTGCCGTTTTGGCAGGTCTTTTCAAAATTCTTTATCTTCTTATGCATTGAATGTTTTAAATGAAGATTCAACGTTCTTTGAAATGACTTTTTTAACTGCATCCATTTCTGTTGAAATTGCGTTTTCTTCGGTATCAAGTTGTTTAAGTTTTAATTCTAACTGTTTATCCTGTTGCTGTACAATTTCAAGTTTTGAGTTGATTTCCTGAACCTTGTGGTCATATTCGTGCTGTTTGTAGTTATATTCATTCATTGCATCGTTATATGCTTCTTCATCGGTTGTTGTAGTTGTTGTTAAAGGATAAGTTCTGTAAGTAGGGTTGTTAGATGTTCCTAAATTGATTGTAATTGCTACATATCTTCCTGAAGCATCTTTTTCAACAGTTGCTTCTTTGTGTAAAATTTCTCTTGTCTGAGTGGTTGAACCGAGTGAATAACAAGGAATACTTGCCAAATTCTTGTTATTATATTTTTGATCTTGCTTTAATTCGCTTAATGCATATAAATACGGTTCATAATTGCCTGTTGTAGTATTTTTAATATATCTGATATAAAACTTACCATCATCACCGGTTTTTTCTTGTGCCATCTTTAATAAATACTTTTCGTTATCTAGTAATGCTGTACGCTGAGAATCAGAAAGGGAGTTATAATATTCATCATCCGATGCATTGCCAGGCGCTACACCAGCTTCTCTTAATTTGCAGCTTCCGATTGAATATGTAGAACCGTTTTTCTCAACTAAACTTGATGCTGCAGGAACAATAGCATAATCATCCTGCCATTCTTCAACGTAGTTAACAACATACTGGTTGTTCGTACCATCTTTTGGTAATAAAGATATAAGAGTATTGGTCATCGCACCGTCATTGAAGGTGTATGACACTTTTGTATAATCATCAATTGACGGCGGTGTTGGTACTTGCATATCGCAAAGCATACTGTAGTATGTTGCTGATTCGTTAGAAAGAGTTGTCCTTTGTTGGTTAATCTGTTGTCCTTCAAATTCAACGTTGTTCTTTCTTGCTGTTAAACTTAAAAATCTTGCTTGTGATGCTGACATTCCCATGACAGTGTTTCCTTTCGTTACTATTTTATTCGTTATCTTCCATGTCGGCAGGTAAAAGCATGAACTTTAATGTTTTTGTGCATGTTCTTAACATTTTGTTACAATGCAGGTTGAAAAAGTCTAAAATTCAATTATAATAGTAATAATCGTACATTTACAACTATATTAATACATGGGGACGTTTTGGATTAGACAGGACGTTTTGGTGGTAATATGCGGCGGGTCGGAGCGCTGTTCTCCGTCATCAACGAGCAAAACAAATTAAGTGCTAACAATGTAAGAAAAGTAGACTTCGCTCAAGCATATGCTTTAGCAGCTTAGTCTATATTAGCCACTCATAGAGCCCAGCTTGCCGGTTTTGTGGGTCCATTATGCAAGCGGCAGTGTATTGATGCAAAGTAAATACATCAAGACAACTTTGCAAGGTTTAGAGTTTCCTTTAAATAAAACCTAGGGATTGTTCATAGGGTTTAGACGTTTTCCTGAACAATTTGAGCAAAAAATTGCCTACACTCGTAGAAGTATATTGTCATCCGTTTTGGACGTGGGTTCGATTCCCACCGTCTCCATTTTTAAATTGTAAATCATAATAATTATTCATATGAACTGTACATAAATCACCCTTTCCCCCTCTTTTCAATTAAGCGAAATATGTTATAATAACATCAGGTTATTTTTTAGGAGAGAGTTATGTCAGATAAAAATGTTTTAATTGCGTATTATTCTTATTCAGGTAATACAAAGTCTGTCGCAGAAAAAATTCAGGCAATTACAAATGGTGAATTGTTTGAAATCAGGACAAATCATGAGTATCCCAAAAATTATACTGATATCATTAATCAGGCAAAACTTGAAAAAGAGCAAAATTTTATGCCCGAATTAACAGAAAACATAGATATTTCAGGTTATGATACAATTTTTGTCGGTTCTCCTGTTTGGTGGTACACATTTGCAACTCCTATAAGAACTTTTTTATCTGAAAATGATTTTTCAGGCAAAACAATTGTCCCGTTTTGCACTCATGGTGGCGGCGGAGTTTCTAATACATTTACAGATATTGAAAAAATCTGTTCAAATGCGAATGTAAAAGCGGGTTTTGACTCTTACGAAAACAGTGCAAGAGAATCAGATATTCAGGACTGGATTAATAATTTAAGCTAAATAAAATCAATTAAAATTTTATGTTATTATAAACATATTAGGGGATATGTTGTGAAGAAAAATATTTTTATAATAGCAATTTTAATTTTAATCGGTTTTGGGCTGAGATTTTTGTATTTGGACAGTCCGCTCTGGTATGATGAGGCGTGTTCTTGGGCAACATCGACAAACAGAGCGGGAATTATGCAAAATCTTTTAAACATCGATCTGCAACATACACCGCTTTATTTTGTACTGTTAAAGTTTTGGATGAAAATCTTTGGGCAGGACGAAACTGCTATGCGTTCGCTGTCTTTAATTTTCGGAGTTTTAACAGTTCCGCTTGTGTATTTGGTTAGCAAAAAAATTGTCAAAAATTCTGTTTTCCCTGCTTTAATTTGTGCGGTCAGCCCGCTTTTAGTGCTGTTTTCTGTTGAAGTAAGAATGTATTCTTTGGTTGTATTTCTTGTTTTATTGTCAATAAATTATTTAGTTGATTTTGAGCAACAGGGAGATAAAAAATCACTATTCAAACTGGTTGGGATAAATATTTTAATTCCTTACACATTTGTTGGCGGAATCTTATACAATTTGTCTTTAATTATCTGTTATTCATTATATTTATTTAGAGATAATAAAGAAAAATTCAAAAAATATCTGCATTATGAAATTATTGAATGGATATTTTTAATTCCGTATTTTATATTGATTTCGTACTATGCAAAAATGCGCTCAGTTTTTGTTATCAGCCACGAGGGGGTTTTAAGATTTTCGCATATTGTCGATGTAATTAGAAACTTTTTTGGTGCGACAATTGATTCAAATATATATTGGGTATCAAGCGGCAGTTATATGATAAATTTGTGGTTTACCTTGCTTGTCATACTTCCCTGCACTTTATTTGTAGCGGGATTTGTCAAATCATTAAAAAGTGAAGATAAGTTTATAAATGTTTTGAGTTTAATAATTTTATTTAATTTTGTTTTGGCAATTATATTTTCCGCGTTAAAAGTCAATGTTTTTACCGTAAGATATATTTTATATCTTTTGCCTCCTGTTATTATTCTTGCATTATCAGGCATGAGCGAAAAATTTAACCCAAAACATATCAAAATTTTTCTTATTTTGTTTATAATTGCCTGCGGAGTTTTTAGTGTTAAAAATTCATACATAATGAAGCATAATAAGGAGCTTGCATTAAAAAGTCCTGCACTTGAATGTGATGAGCTTGGGCTGACTTCGGAAGATATGATTATTCTGCCTTTTGGCGCAGATGCTCCGTACTATTTCAGGAATTTAACACGCCCAAGAGTGTTTGACTCTGATTTTCACAAGACTGCAAGAAATCCTTACGGGGTTTATTACGACAAAGCTGACAGCCAAACTATGTCTGGTAAGGGCAAATATAAATTGATTTTTAATCGAATTAATCAAGACAGGGTATTTTCACAAAATTATTTTTATTATTTTACAAAAAATGTCACAGATACCGTACCGAAAGGCAGATATGTAATTCTTGCGATGTATGATACTGATAACAATGCAATTGTCGATATAAAAACTCTGCGCAAACAAATTAGCGAAGTTAATTCCGATAACATTCTTGATTCGTTGTTTAAAAAGTATATGTGTGACACAATTGCAATGCTGAATATGAATTTTACGTTCATAAAATCATATAAAAAAGATAATTTTACATATTATATTTTTCAAAAAATGTAAGTCATTAAATTATTATGATGTTACGTTTATTATTTTTTTGAAATTTCTTAATTGTTCACTTGCATACTTTGTAATTACGCATTCAAATTTGTTTATTGTATAATGTTTGTTACGAGGTATGAAATATGAAAATGGAAAATCTGTTTAACGAAGATGTAATGGCGTTAGATACTTATATAATGGTTAGATTAAAAGAGAGAACAGCGCAGTTAAAAGATGTTTTGGCAAAGAAAAACAGGGCTCCTATAGCACTTTCAATGGGTGCTCCGACATCCGCACCGCCGTCTGCTCTTATAGACAAATTAAAAGAGTTTTTGACAGAAGACAGTATTCATTCTTATTCTGTCACAAGGGGTGAAAAATATTTCAGAGATGCGTGTGCACAGAGAATGAAAGATCGTTTCGGAGTTGAACTTAATCCTGATACTGAAATTTGTTCAATTCTCGGTTCAAAAGACGGGCTTGCAAACTTAATCAGATTTATTATTTTTCCTGAACATGACAAATTTAAAAAAGATATTATTTTAATTCCGGATCCTGGGTATGCTTCATACTCTCAAATGGTCGGTTGTTCCGGAGGTTTGGCTTATCCGATGGCTTTGACTCCTGAAAACAATTATCAGCCGAATTTAGACAAAGTCTGGGAACAGTTAAAAAATAACAGTTATGATGAAACCAAAGTCAAAGCGGTTGTAATAAATTACCCAAATAACCCGCTTGGAGTTACGGCAACAAAAGAATATGTGCAGAGCGTAATTGATTTTTGTAAGAAAAAAGATATTTTGCTGATTTCTGATGCTGCATATTGCGATATGTATTTTGATGAAAGTCAAAAGCCGTTTAGCGTATTTGAACTCAAAGGTGCAAAAGATATTGCGGTTGAAATGTTTACTCTGTCTAAACCTTATGCCGTCACAGGCTGGCGTTTGGGCTGGGTATGCGGTAACAGTGAAGTTGTTTCAAGATTTGCTAAAGGCAAATCAACCATTGATAACGGAATGTTTAAGGCTTTGCAAAAGGCTTGTGCATATATTATGACTTCGCCTGAAGGTGATGATTATATCAGACAGGGAAATATTGATTATAAAAGAAAGCAGAGCATTTTGGTTAAAGGCTTAAAAGAACTCGGATGGGAAATTGATGAAACTAAAATTCCCCGTACAACTTTTTATCTTTGGATGCCGATACCAAGAAAATACGATTCAAGCGTGAAATTCTGTCAGGACATGCTTGAAAAATCAGGCATTGTAATTGTCCCAGGGACTGCATTCGGGACTTACGGCGAAGGGTATTTCAGAATTTCTTATGTCTGTTCTGACGAAAAATTACAGGAAGTCATCGAACGAATGAAATCCGACGGTTTCAGATACTAATTAACAGATTATAATATTTAAAAAAGGGCGGTTTTATCGCACCTTTTTATTTGTATATTTTTACCAGGAGCCACCGCCCCCGCCGCCTCCGCCTCCGCCTGAGTGTCCGCCGCCGCCTGATGAAGACGATACCCCGCCGTTTGAGGTTGATGGTGTAGTTACGGATGTAAAATTATTTGAAAATGTATTAAACGCCATAGCACTGATTACTCCGCCACTGTACCAGTCTGGTTTGAGTTCCATTATGCTTTCAAACCGTTTTATCCATTTATCCGAAACATCTAAAACATAAGCATAAGGCAATACATCATATACATAAGACGGATTTTCTTTTAATAATGATTCTAATCTGTGTCTTTCCGCAACTTCAATAAATTGTTTTAAACCAAGAACTTCACCAAGCATTCTGTTGCCAAATTCGTTTCTCTGCGGAAGATTATAAAGGCAGACTGAAGATATTACAAGTCCGATTAGACCTGTTACTATGGCAGGAACAGTCACAGAATTAATCACAAGATTAGGCATCAGTATCAATAATGGCCCCCCGCCAAAGCCTGCTGACCATATTACTATAAAAATTTTTGTAAAAATATCTTTTTTCCCGCCGGCAAAAGTAGTTATTAGCACTACAAGTGCTATCACAGGAAATAAAATAATAAATCCTACTGATAATATTTTTGAAATATCAAAACCAAACATTGAAAATATTGTCAATGCACCTAAACCCAAAATGCACAGAGCCATTGGTATAATCAGTCCGAAACTTATGGAATTTTTTTCAAATATTTTATTTCTTGCTTTGTTTATTGTTTCTATAATCACCTGACACTGTCTGTAAAAAGTTCTTGAAACGGATAATTCTATTTGAGAAGTTTTTTGATTTGGTATAAGTGCACTCATAAAAGCTCTTTCAACAGGGTTATCCCCGTCATATTCTTTAATTTTTTCTATCTCAAAACCGAACATACTGTCTGAAATTTTTAAATACCCTTTATTTGCAAGATAGAAAATCAAAGATACAAGGCTTTTTTCAGTTGCTTTACCCCTGTACATCAATTCAACTTCCGCACTGTTATAATCTTTTGGCGGATAGAAAGTTACAACCGGAATTACAGGTTTATCTTTACCGTATGTAAACCAAATAAACCAACTGATTGCAATTAATAAAAACATCAATGACATAATCATCATTGATGTATAGTTTGTTTTATGGTTAAAATACCCGCTCGGAACAGGAACTCTCAAAGTTATACCGTAATTGGGAGGAAGCGGTTGGGTTGTATACCCAGAAAGCGTATTTCCATTAGCAAAAAATTGCGCACCGCCATTAAAACCTGCCGTTCCGTATCTGCCTATGGATAACCCCGCTTTGTTTGAATCAAATTGTTCAGGCATTGTCACGCTGAAACTTGCTTTTTGAATTTCGGTGTTCCATTCCGTTCCGATTATGTTGAAATAAAATTCATTTTTGTTATCCAAAAAATTGTAATCATAAGAAATTTTATACTGATGATTTCCGCTGATAAGTCTGTACGGGTCGCCAATTTTTATTTTTTTGGAATCACCTTCAACACTTATTTGACTTTGTTCGGAAACATTTATGTTAGTAATTGTATTCCCTTTTAACGGAATTGTACGGTAAATTCCGTGCGAAGATGTCGTAAAATACGTATCTATGGTTTCTATGACATGTGCTGTTTTATTCTTATCAACATTGATTTTTACATCATAGTTTGTAATATAAAAATTTTCCGCAAACGCAGGTACTGCAATAAAAATACAAATCAGAAAACCAAAAATTAAACCAAAAATCTTTTTCATTTATAACTCCGCTTTTATACTCTGCCTTTCATCATCAGTTATTTCAAACATTTTTGCACTTTTAAACCCGAAAATCATGGCGATTAAACTTGTCGGAAAGATTTCGACAGAATTATTTAACATCCGCACACAGCCGTTATAGTATTTTCTTGAATTGGCAATATCATTTTCAATACTTGTCAATTCGTCCATGAGTTTTGAATAGTGTTCATTTGCATTTAAGTCGGGATAATTTTCAACAACGGCGATAATTTTTGATAAACTTTCACCGAGTTTTTTGTTAGTGTCAATTTTATCTTCATCAGACATATCGGAGTAGTTGCCTGAACGCAGTTGTGCAACTTCTTCCAATACCCCTTTTTCGTGTTTTGCGTAGGCTTTTACAATTTCGATAAGATTTGGCAGTAAATCCCAGCGTTTTTTGAGATAAACATCCATTGTCGAAAACGCCTCTTTGACATAATTACGCAAAGTTACGAGCCTGTTGTAAACCACTATAACAAACAGAACCAAAAGTGCGGTAACCACCGCCAAAATAATATTATTCATAATTAATTATCCTTTTTTGCGGGAATTAGTCGTTTGCACTTGTTAAAAAATTAACAAGCCCCTGCAAACCGAGTTTATAACTGTCGATTTTAAATCCGCAGATTTGTCCGACACAGACATCGGCAAACATTGATTCATGCCTGAATTCTTCACGTCTGTAAATGTTTGAAATATGAATTTCAACAGTCGGAATTTTTACCGCCAAAAGTGCGTCACGAATGGCAACACTTGTATGAGTATATGCGCCTGCATTGATGACAATACCGTCAAAATTGCCTAGTGCATACTGGATTTTATCAACAATTTCACCCTCACAGTTGCTTTGGAAAATTTCGATATTTATTCCGAGTTCAAAGGAATATTCATGAAGTTCCATTTCAATATCTTTGTACGATTTTGAGCCGTACTGTTCGGGCTCTCTAACTCCCAACATATTGATGTTCGGACCATTAATGATGAGTATGTTTAAATCTTTCTCCATGCCTGAAATTATAGCATAAAAAACAATGAATGTAAATTTTTGTTACAAAATAAATTTAGAAATGTTACAAATTTGACATGTTATTATATCATGCATGTACAAACTATCCCAAAATCTCCTCCCAAGATTATTGTTCAAGTCGCAAAAAGTTGTGACTTTTTTTTTAGCATTTTGCAGAGCCATGAGTCCGATAGGACGAAAGCCGACAATTATACCTGTAATGAATATTGCGCAAGTGAGCAGAGGCTGAAAGGGCACGACAAGAGTCGTGACCTGTAATGCTGTTTACTGCGAACGAAGCAAAATGGTTAATTGGAGGCGGTGGCGTTTAATGCAAAATGCGTAATGCGTGAGCCGGTGTGGAGTGCCGGTGTCGGCTTGCGATGAGCAAGACGAGCAGGGCACGGAACATTATATCACCGCCGTTGCGAACGAAACGAGAGTGAAGTGAGCGGCAGAACGTACTATAAAAAGTTATGTAGGATTGGCAAAGCGTATGCGTACCCATCATTATAGAATTTGTGGGCACTATATACAATGTTACAGTAAATATTTGTTGTTGCGAGGAGGCAAAGAATTGACGACGAAGCAACCAAGCATTTTATCTTTATCAAAAAATTAAACGGCTAGATTGCCACGCCCTGACGGGCTCGCAATGACACGTTACTGTAAGATATTATATAATTACATAAATTTTTTTAAAATTAATACCTCTTTATTCCGTAATTTTTTTGAAGTTTTTTAAGGGTGCCGTTTCTGGCAGAATTGTTTATGACATTATTAACCACTCTAAGCAAATCTTCCGATTCTTCACCTTTTCTGAACGCAACCGCATAAGGTTCTCTTGAATATCTTTTTGGTAAAAGTACAAGACCACCATCTTTTAGTGATAACCCTATTAAAATGGTATCATCCGAAACAATAGCATCTGCTTTGCCCTGTTTTAAGCCTTTTACAGCCTCACCATAAGTCTTATATCCGACAATACTGACATTTGGCACAGCAGCACGCAGGCTTGATTCACTTGAAGTTCCAAAAACTACAATAGCCTTTTTGCCGTTAAGATCCCGAATACCTTTGATTTTGCTTCCTTTTCTTACAAGTAATGCCTGACCTGCGATATAATAAGGATCAGAAAAATCCAGTATCTGCAATCTTGCAGGTGTGATGGACATTGTTGCAATTATCATATCAACATCTTCCGAAAAAAGTTTCATCATTCTGTCTGATGCCGTAACGGGTATAAATTTGACTTTCCCCTTTTTGCCGAAAATTTCTTCCCCTATCATATTAGCTAAATCGATATCATAACCCACATATTTGCCGTTTTTGTCTTTAAACCCAAACGGATAGGTGTCGGTTTTTACCCCGATTACTACATTCCCTCGTTTTACTATATCGTCTAATGTACTTGATACGGGTATTTTTTTTGGTTTTGCACACCCGCAAAAAATGGACATAACAAGCACAAGAAGTAAAAATATCTTTTTATACATAAACAAACCCTTTTTACCAATTATAAAAGTAATAAAACTATAAAGCAATAATCATATTAATTGATTTTTATATATGCCTTTAGAATTTTATTTTCATGCGTATCATTAACCGCTTTTTGCACCTGTTCAAGCGAATAATAAGTTGAAAGTCCTTTGACTTTCACCTCTTTGTTTTTCAAAAGTTCATAAGAATCTTTTAAATCGGCAGGAGATGGTGAATAACTGCCTAAAATAGTCAGTTCACGATAATAAATTTCATTATTAGGATAACCTGTATTCTGCGGAGTACTCGCAAATACAAGAATTTTCCCTCCGTCACGAACATATTTAAGGGCCGTCGGCAAAGCCTTATCAGAACCTGATGTCATAAAAACACCGTCTGCGTTGATGCTTTCGCATAATTCATTCACGTTAAATGCTTCTATGCCAAGGTTTTTTAACAATTCCACTCTTGATGAAATTAAATCACAACCGATAACTTTCATCCCAAACGCACGCAAAGCCTGCGCCATAAGTATTCCGATTGAACCAAGTCCGATTACAAGTGTGGTGGAATTTTTGTTAAGGTTAGCACGTTTAACCGCACGAATACAGCAACCCAAAGGCTCATAAAACACTGCCTCATCATTTGTGAAGTTCTCGGGTTTTAAGTATGCGACATTTTGCAAATGCTCCTCTGACACAAAAACAAGTTCACTAAACCCGCCGGGAATTATATTTGTTTTCTTAAAATGTCTGCACATGGACACGTTGCCATTTTTGCAGTATTCACACTTCCCGCAGGGGATGTGGTGAGAAGTGATTATTACATCACCAATTTTAAAATTCGTATCAGTATTTATATCAATGATTTCTCCTATAATTTCATGTCCCAAAACGGTGCCGTCTTTACTCAAGTGTTGGGTGAGTTTAACAATATCCGAACCGCACAACCCACAGCCAAGAACCTTTAAAATAGCACCTTTTCGCCCGTCTAAAGTTTCATCATCTCTCTGTTTTATAACAAGATTATTTTTCTCAATCTGTGCAACTTTCATAATGCCCTCTTTGTAGTAATATCTTATCATAATCAACATAAAAATTATTTTAACAAATGTAAAAAATTTGACTTTTTATCATGACAAATACGGAAAATCATTCTAAGATAATCTTGTGGAGGGAATATGCCTACTATGATAGAAAACGAATCTAAACCTAATATTATATCTAAAAGTGCGTTTTCAAGTGGAGATGACACATTTACATCATGTTCTGTTGCAGCTTTGGTAGCTAAAAATGGCGTTCCTCTTTCACATAAAAGAATTGCAGATAATTATATTGTGATAAAACAGATTTTCAAGTTTCAATTAGGTTTGAACAGAATAACAAAGGTCGAAAAAGCATTGCTTGAAAAGTACGATTTTAATGTTTTGGAATGTACTACAACTCAGCAAATGTATAATGAATTAGCGCTTTTACAAAAATGGTCAATATCTGATGATTTGAAACTCAGACAAGATTCGGATAATATTTTGCAAATAAGAGTCGGAGAACTGAAATATCTTGAAGCAATTTCATATACGGCAATTTCTAATGAAATTTACAACGGATATAAAATTTTATTGCAATATTTAAAAGAAATAAGCAATTGTCAAAGCGGTTTTGGATTTTAAAAATTTTAACACCCCCTTTACAAAAAAAGTTTTTCATGTAGAATTGATAATACAGGCAGTTGAAAGACTGTTTACCCAAGACAGCTTGGGGGATTAGCTCAGTTGGTAGAGCATCTGCTTTGCACGCAGAGGGTCAGGAGTTCGAGTCCCCTATCCTCCAAATAACAGACCGGGAATAAATATTCCCGGTCTGTTACTTTGTTGTTCTGCGTAAGGGTTTTTGAGATAAAGCATCACAAATTTGGCTTGAGTTAAAAGTTTAGGTAAAAACAAATTATATTTATCTCTCAGAAGGTTGTTGAATGTAATTTTTTGCTTATGTATTTTAAAATTATTAAATGTTTAAATTTACAAAAAACACCTTATTAAATTACATTTCTAACAGTTTTGCAATAGAAAATATAATAAATCCTGCAAGAATTTTTGAAATGAACAATAAGCCTATTAGAAGCGGAAGTATTGTCTATTTATGCGAAAGAGAGATACGAGCAAAAGATAATTTCGCCCTACAATTTGCCTTGCAAAAAAGTCAGGAATTACGTTTACCACTAAAAATTATTCATCCAAAAATAAATTATCAATATTTAGCAAAACAAAAGTTTATTGATTGTCAAATAAAACAAGTTCAGAAAAATTTTCGAATTCTAAATTTGGACTTTGAAATAACTGAAAAAACTCCTTATGAAATAATTAAAAATTTAAATCCGGCAATGATAATAATTGATTTTAATCCGATATTAAAAAGGAATTACCTGAAAAATATTGATTGCAAAATTTATGAAATTGACGGACATAATATTGTGCCGGCACGTTTTGTTTCTGATAAACAAGAATACTCAGCTGCAACTTTAAGAAGAAAAATTTATTATAATATTTATCCATTTATTACTGAATTTAAAAATCTGACAAAAAATAAAGTTGAAGCAAATTACGCATTTGAAGATTTTATAAAAAATAAACTTCCGTATTATGCGAAATTAAAAAACGACCCCTCAAAAAATATTATATCCGGGTTGTCAAAATACTTAAATTTAGGTTTTATATCTTCCCAAAGAGTTGCCCTTGAAATTATAAAATCAGATACAATGGCAGAAAATAAAGAAGCTTTTTTGGAAGAACTTATTATTAGAAAAGAGCTTGCAGATAATTTTTGTCTTTACGCTAAAAATTTTAAGAGCTTTTCAAGTATTTCAGCTTGGGCAAAAAATTCACTTAATTTTCATAAATATGATATTCGCCCATATATTTATTCTGCAAATGAACTTGAAAATGCCAAAACACACGATAAACTATGGAATGCAACACAAATTCAATTAATTAAGGATGGTGTAATTCACGGATATTTAAGAATGTATTGGGCAAAAAAAATTTTGGAATGGACATCATCTCCTGAAAAAGCATTGGAAACAGCAATATACTTGAATGACAAGTATGCTTATGATGCCCCTTGTGCAAACGGATATGTCGGCATTTTATGGGCATTAGGCGGACTTCATGATAGGGCATTTGCTGATTACCCTGTAACAGGCAAGATTAGAAGAATGACTTATGATTCAATAAAAAGAAAATATGATTTATCGGAATACATTAAAAAATATGCCTCCTAATAAAACAAAAAAGGTAAATTCCCTATCAACCATATTAAATGACTATTTATAAATTTTTTATTAAAGTTTTTTAAGCGGTAAATCTACACTGTAAGGGTGGTTCAATTCTTTGCGTTCAAGTTCTTCAGAGCGTTTTTTCAGACTTTCTTTTATTCCCGTTGTTGTTATTTTCATAGGAACAATATTATCTTCAAGGGCATCATAATCCCCGATTACATAACGATTATCGTTTTCCCTCTGAATTTCACGCTGTTCATCAGATAGCGTAACCCCATTTTTTCGTAAAAACTTTGCGCAAAAGATTTTTCGGGAACTTCGGAACGCACATAAATTTGCTTAAATTTGTCTTTTAACACAGTATGAAAATATTCGGTTACAATAACTTTACCCTCTCCGAGAATTTTTTTGTTCCATGTTGCAAGCCAATCAAGTTCTGTTTCGTCTTTTGAGTGATTTTTTCTGCTTGAATAGTGAAATTTACCGTTTTTATCAACTTTTAAAACATTACCGATTAAAATTGCGCTCGGTTCTTCATCAGACAGAGCAAGCAAGACTTTTGCTTTTTTCTCGTATTTGCTTTGCAAAATTTCTATTCCTGCATCAACTGCTTCTTTTACAACCTGTTTGGTCGAATCATCCGTTATATCGTGCCTTTTGTAAAACCCGTCAATGTTATCCGAGATATATTTTAAATAATCAACATCCCTTTCTTCAAGCTGATAGACCATTACATCCTGATCTTTATCATGCAGATAACCATATTTGGCAAGAGGAATTGCACCAAAATTCGGACTGTAAGATTTATTCTGACTTATTGAGGGTTTAAAACTGATATTCATAAAAGCCTTCTTAGTAATATTTAATTATAAAACACTCTGAAAAGATTTTTTGCGCATAATTTTTATCAATTAATTGTTAATTTTTACCCACCAGTAACAAAAAATGCTATAATTTCAAAAAAGGAGAGTTTTATGGAAATAAAAATTGTTGAAAATGTTCAGAATATTGAATGTGATGTTTTGATTGTAAATAAGTTGGAAGATAAACACATTGACTGCGATATGGTAAACAAATATCTTCCCGAAGATTTTAACGGTAAAAGAGGTGATATTTTTGTTCTTCATACTCACAATGAAATTCCTGCAAAAAATATTATGGTAGTTGGTCTGGGTAAAGAAGAAGAAATTTCAAACAATATAATAAGAGAAAATGTTGCAAAAGCAATTAAAAAATGTGGTGAACTCAAAGCCAAAAAGGTCGGAATCTGCTTTGCAACAGACTACAATTACGGCGGGCCTGCCGTTTTGGGCGCAAAGATTTCCGATTATCGTTTTGACAAATACAAAACTAAAAAAGACCCTCATATTGATGAGCTTTTCTTGTCTGGGGTTGATACAGCACTTGTTGATAAAGCGTTGGTTGTAGCTGATTCTATGGAACTGTCAAGAAATTTGGCAAATGAACCTGCGGCTTACGCTACACCAACAAAGCTTGCTCAAATTGCACAAGAGCTTGACGGAATAGAAACAGTGGTTTTTGACCATAACAAAATTGAAGAAATGGGAATGGGCGCATTTTTGGCGGTAGCAAAAGGCAGTATCGAACCGCCGAAATTTATCCACATGAAATACATCCCGCAAAACCCGAAAAAACGTATCGCAATTATCGGTAAAGGTTTGTGTTTCGATAGTGGCGGACTTGATTTAAAACCTGCAAATTCAATGCTTACAATGAGAGATGATATGAGCGGTTCTGCGGTTGTAATCGGTATTATGAAAGCGATTGCAAAATTAAAACCCGATGTTGAGGTTCATGGAATTATCGCGGCATGCGAAAATATGCCGGGGATGGGTGCATATAAACCGGGAGATATTTTGACTGCTATGAACGGCAAAACTATTGAGGTTGATAATACCGATGCCGAAGGTCGTTTAACTTTGGCAGATGCTCTTTGTTATGCCTGCAAACTTGATGTTGATGAAGTTGTTGATATTGCAACTCTTACAGGTGCATGTATGGTCGCATTAGGTACTGCCGCATCAGGAATTATGGGCAACAACGAAGAATTTATCAATAAAATTATTGAAACAGGAAAAGTTTCGGGCGAAAAATTTTGGGAACTTCCGATGTGGCAGGAATACAGAGATAATATGGACAGCGACATTGCCGATATGAAAAATACAGGAACGCGTTACGGGGGAGCGTCTGCCGCTGGAATGTTTTTGAAAGAATTTGTTACGGATAACGTTAAATGGGCACACCTTGATATTGCAGGAACGGCGTTTTTGGAAAAACCGCAGAAAGAATTTTTCTGTAAGGGTTCCACTGCGTGCGGTGTAAGAACGCTCATTAAATATATTACAGGATAATTTTACAGAATTTTGTTTTACAAAAATAAAGGACAAGGGATTTTTCTCTTGTCCTTAAAAATTGCTTTTATTATGTGTTATACAATTACTTTTTCACATCTTCCTTTATGACAATCAAATTATTCATAATCTTCATTGCAGTTGTAGGAAGAACAACATGTTCTAAACCATCGGCAATACTGATGATTTTGCCTGCGCCTAAAACTACTTCTTCCCCTTTGTACATAAATTTGTAATCTGTTTGTCTGTCTGAACGGATTGTAATTTGTGTTGTCATTTTATTTCCTTTCCAAATCGGTTAACAGTGTTTATTATAAGGTATATTTTCACCTTTTGCAAGTGGTTGAGAAAATTAATTCAAAATTAAAAATGGAAAATTGTATACGTCATTGCGAGGGCTACGCCCGAAGCAATCCAGCTGTTTTTGTTAATGACGATAAAAATGCTGGGTTGCTTTGTCGGCAAGCCTTTGCCTCCTCGCAACGACAGACCTGTTTACTGGAAATTTGCATATTATTATAATAATTATTTTATATTTTCAAAACAATTTTTTCTGTCTACCGTAATTTGTTCACCTGTGGCAAGATTTTTGATAGAGACTTTATTTGTTTTTATTTCATCTTCACCTAATATTACGGCGTATTTTGCGATTTTTGATGCTTTTTCCAGTTGTTTTGTAAATTTTTTATTGGTCAAATCAAGTTCAATATTTAATCCTTGCAATCTTAATTCTTGTGCAAGTTTGAGAGCCTCTGTCGTATCATTTGAAACAATATAACCGTCTAATTTTGATACTTCTTTTTCTTTTAATAAAGAAATTAATCTTTCCATGCCCATTGCAAAGCCGATTGCAGGTGTCGGTTGTCCGCCGAGTTCTTCTACTAGATTATCATATCTTCCCCCTCCGCAAACGGCGTTTTGAGAACCCAAATTATTTGATTTTATTTCAAAAACAGTTCTTGTATAATAGTCTAAACCCCTTACAAGCAGTTTGTTTTCGCTGTATTTGACATTCAGTTCATCTAAATATTTTTTAAGTTGTGAATAATGTTCTCTACATTCATCACACAAAAAATCTGACGTTATTACATTTTGAATTTCTGGTTTAGAAAAAATTTCCTGACATTGCGGAACTTTGCAGTCTAATAGTCTTAGCGGATTTTTTTCAAATCTTTCCTGACAATCTTCACACAAATCTTTCAAATATGGTCTTATTACATTTTTCAGGTTTTCTTTAAATTCTGCACGGCATTTTGGGCACCCGAGCGAATTTATTTCAACATCCAAATCATCAAGCCCGATTGATTTTAAGAAATTTTCCGCCATCAAAATTATTTCGGCATCGGCTGACGGCGCAGAAATACCAAACATTTCCACCCCAACCTGATGAAACTGTCTTTGGCGACCTGCCTGCGGACGTTCATAACGGAACATCGGACCCTTGTACCAAAGTTTTACAGGTGCGGGAAGTCTGTGCATCCCGTTTTCTATATAAGAACGAACAACCCCTGCCGTGTTTTCCGGACGTAATGTTATTGAGCGGTCGCTTTTTTCAAAAGTGTACATTTCTTTGTTTACGATATCTGTTGTTTCTCCAACACCACGCTGAAATAAATCGGTACTTTCTATTATCGGGGTTCTTATTTCTTTTACCCCAAAAGATGAAAAGGTTTTGAGTGCATTTTCTTCCACAAAATGCCACATTTCAACATCCTGTGGTAATATGTCTTTTGTTCCTTTTAATACTTTTATCTGATTTGCCATGACTTGATTATATTATAAATATGAATTGTTTACAAAATGAGAAAAAAAATATTATAATATACAAAAAGGAGTTAATTATGAAATTTTTACACACAATGATTAGGGTAAAAAATATTGAAAAAAGTCTTTCTTTTTACCAAAATCTTTTTAATTTGGAACTCTACAAAAAGAAAAGATTAGAAGATTGTGATTTGTATTTTTTGGTAGATAAAGAAACCGGATTTCAAATAGAATTAACATATAATGATGAAACTCCAAAAGACGGATATCAAATAGGTACTGGTTTTGGACATTTTGCTTTCAGGGTTGATTCTATGGATGAATTTACAAAAAAATTAAAAAATTTGGGTTATGAATATCTTTATGAGCCATTTGATTTGACCGGAAAAGGTTCAAAAATTGCTTTTATAAAAGATCCTGATGGATATGAAATTGAACTTATTGAAAAAGTTAATTGGTAAAAGTTTTTAAAAAATAGAATATTAATATAAATTAATTAATAAATTAATAAAATTAATAACGATAGTAATAACAAAAATTAATTGTTGAAAACACTGAAAACAATTATTAATAAAGAATTATAGCAAGTTTAATTATTGTAGAAAAGATTGTAATAAAAAAAATAAAAATGTAGAAAACACAAAAAATAAAGTTTTAAACAAAAGAAGAGAGAAAAATGTTCAAAAATTACGAAAGTTTTATACACGATTTTGACAAAGCGCTGAAACTTATATTTGAAACACAAAAAAAATATATTAATTGTAAAAAAGGATGTTTTAAATGTTGTTCTGTCGGGAATTATCCGTTTTCACGGATAGAATTTGGTTATCTCACACAAGGATTTATAAAACTTGATGATAATAAAAAGCAAATTGTTCAAAACAACATAAGAAATTTATTAGAAGAAAAAATAAAAAACAAAAATAAAAGGCTTGAACACAAATGTCCATTTTTGATAGATGGAGAATGTTGTGTATATGAGTATCGCGGCATAATATGCCGAACATTCGGGGTTTGTTATTATGATGATAAAGAAGGTTATGTAAGGCTTCCTGACTGCGTTTTTGACGGACTGAATTACTGTGAATATTTCGACTCCAAAACAAATATCCTCAAAATTCCCGATGTTCCGATGGTCAATTTGAGAATAGACAGGGTATTAAACAGTGAACTTGCCAAAAAACACGGAATTGAATGCGGTGAAATTCGACCAATGTTAGATTGGCTGCTCCAAAAATAGAAATTCAACCCATAGATGTATGTAACAGTCAAGTAAAAAAGTTATAATAATAAAAAATGGGGAAGATTATTATGATTTCTAAAACATTAGATGAATCAATGGAAAAAGCTATGAAATTTGAGAATTTGACAAAAGCATCAAAATTCGGCAGTCATTATAAAAGTTTCATTGTAGAAAAAACAGCAGAAAAAGAAATAGAAATGCTTGAAAAAATTTCAGAATATGTAAAAAATGAACCAATTAAAATGTCTGAAGAAGATGCAGAAGTTTTAGAATATATTACAGAAGATCCTGATAAGATAGCTCCGATTTTAGATTTTAAAAATATTCCGTCAACCGGTCTGCCATTTTTCAAGTCGATAGATTATAAACTCTCTGAAATTTTCAGTGTATAATTATTTTGTTAATGCAAAATATTATTGAGGTGAAAAATGTTTCAGGTATATACAGCAAAAGATAAATCCGAATTATCAAAAAATTTAATCGGTGAATTTGTGGAATATGACGACGCGATGGACTGTGCCGAAAAGGCAATAGAAGGCAAGCCGGAATTAAGATATATAGTAGAAGAAACAAACGGATGCGTGAACAGTTACGGAGAACTGATTGCAACCGTTGTTGCAGAAAGCGACTAAATTGTTTACAATCCCTCTGCTTTGTAATACTATTTTTATGTATTAAAGGATTAAAACGAGGGATTTTATAATGCAAATATCACTGAATTGGTTAAACGAATTAGTTGATTTATCGGACAAAGAGCCGTCACAAATCGCGCACGAACTTACTATGAGCGGTTTAGAGGTTGAGGCGATTGAAGAATTAAAACCGTCTTTTACCGATATAAAAACTGTTAAAATAGAAAAAATTGATAATCATCCAAATTCTGACCATTTGCATTTAGTGACTGCAAATACAGGCAGTGGAATAAAAACGGTAGTTTGCGGTGCGCAGAATATAAAAGAAGGTCAAATTGTTCCTTACGCAAGTGTCGGTTCAAAAGTTTTGGACAGAAAAACTGGCGAGCAGTTTGAACTCACTCCCGCCGTAATTAGAGGTGTTGAATCTCAAGGGATGCTTTGTTCAGCGGATGAACTAGGGGTCAGTGAAAGAAACTACCAAGATGAAGACGGCATTTTGATTTTAAACAGAATTTTCCCTGATGTTCAAATCGGTTTAGATGTAAAAGATGTTTTAGGTTTTGAAAAAGATACAATAATTGATGTTGCGCCGACTGCAAACAGAGGCGACCAGATGTCTGTTATCGGTGTGGCAAGAGAACTTTGTGCATTATTTAATAAGCCGTTAAAATTCAACCCTATCGAATGTACCAACGATTTATCAACCGATAAATTTAAGGTCGAAATTATTGACAAAGATGTTTGTAAATATTATTCGGTCGGATTATTAGAAAATATTAAAATCAAAAAATCTCCCGAATGGATGCAAAAACGACTCCTTGCATCAGGCATGCGCCCGATAAACAACGTTGTTGATATTACAAATTACGTTATGCTTGAATACGGTTGTCCTTTGCACGCATTTGATGCGGATAAATTAGACGGATATTTGTGCGTAAGACGTGCACAGGAAGGTGAAAAACTCACAACACTTGATGGGGTTGAAAGAGAGCTGACAACAGACAGCGTGCTTATCGCAACAAAAGATAAGGGCGTTTGTCTTGCAGGGGTGTTTGGAGGTGAAAATTCTGAAATTGATGATAATACAACCTCAATGGCGTTAGAGGCTGCGTATTTTACCCCTGTTTCAAACAGAAAATCAGCAAGAAGTGTCGGCTACCGTAGTGAAGCAAGTGCAAGATTTGAAAGAGGAATTGATATTGAAGCGGTCAAACCTGCCCTGATGAGAGCAATGCAACTTTTGGTTGAATATGCTGATGCAAAAGTAACAGGAATGGTGGAAGACGGCGAAAACAAGTTGCCCGAAAATAATATTACATTAAGATTTGCGCAGATAAAAAGAATTTTGGGATGTGAAATCGACAGTGAAAAATGTATAAATATTCTTGAAAAATTAGGGTTTGAAAAGTTAGGCGGAAACGAACTTGCGGCAAAATTTGCGGTTCCGAGTTTCAGAGCGGGTGATGTGTCAAGAGAAATCGACCTTATTGAAGAAATCGCAAGAATTAACGGTTATGACAAAATTTCACCGTCGCTGCCGTCAAAAACCGAACTTGCACAAATTTCATTGGAAGAAAAAGTTATTGCAAAGGTCAGAGATGTTATGCAAAGCGCAGGCTTAAACGAAATTCAGACAAGTTCTTTAATCGGAAAATCTTTGCTTGATAAGTTCAAAATGACTTATGACGATGAAAATGCCGTAAAAGTTGCAAATCCTGCAAGTGAAGAATTTTCGATGTTAAGACAAAACTTGGCAGCAAGCGTATTAAATTGCATGAAATACAATTTTGATAACGGTCAAAAAACTTTCTGGGCTTACGAAATAGGCAAAACATATATAAAAGCAGGTCAAGCTGATGAAAAAAATACGGGAGTAAAAGAAACGAGAGTTTTGGAAGGTATCATAACAGGCGAGGTTCAGAATTCAAAATGGGAAGTAAAAACTGAAACAGGTTTTTACTACGTCAAAGGCATAATAGAAAATCTGCTTAATGAACTTGATGTGTCAAGAAGGATAAAGTTTGTTGCTTTAGACCAAACGGAACTTACGCAGTCACACAATGTTCTTCATCCGTACAGAACGGGTGTCATTATGTTATTAGGCAAAAAGCCGACACCGATAGGGTATTTCGGTCAGTTGCATCCGACAGTTGAAGATAAACTCAAACTTAATCAAAAGGCATATTTGTTCAAAGTTGATTTAAATGAACTTATTAGTGCTGTTAAAGAGTCTGTTCCGAGATTTAAACATATTGCGCAGTTCCCTGAAGTTCGCAGAGATATTGCGTTTATAATAAATGATGATATTACCTGTGAAGATATTCAAAAAGTTATTAAGGGTTCGGTTAAACAAAATATCTTCAAAGGTTCGGAAATCTTTGATATATATCAGGGAGAACATGTTGAAGACGGGTTTAAATCGGTTGCATTCAGAATAAGAATGCAGGATGAAACGGCTACATTGACTGATGAAATAATTGAACAACAAATGCAATCTGTTCGTGAAAAACTACAAAAAACCTATGCGCAGATTAGTTTTAGAGAATAGGTTTAGCGGGGTTGAAAAAAGCAAAACAATAGTTTATAATATAGAAAAGGGCGAGACAGGTTGCACCCTGTCTCTTTAAAAGCCCTCGTTATGGTTTTAGTTTAAGCGCTATCACTATCAACAAGATAAGGATTAGCGCTTTTGTAGTTACACTAAATTCCATTTGCATCACCTCCTTTCACGTTTCGTATTGATACGATTTACAGTCGTTGCGAACGGAAAAGTAAGTGTTTTTTATATAGGGCTTACCCTCAAATTTATAATAATTTATCAAGAAATAAAATACAAAAACTTAATAATATTTCACAAATACATCAATTATTACAAAATGTAAACTTGAATTTCAAAATGGCTCAAATCCAGTTATAATGCCATATATGATATGATATGATATGATGTGGTGGGGCGGGGCAATCCTTTCGACTGAAATTTTTTTATACAGATATAAGAGATTGATTTTTATGAGTATAAAATACGAAAGGAGATTTATTATGGTATGCGAGGGACGAGTTGGCGGTACTGGATATAGTAAGCAACAGAATATTATTAATCCTGATAAGCATAATGGCAATGCTTCAGAAGTATCAGAATATGAGCAAAAAACTAAAATACCAATGGGATTATCATTGTATCTTGCAGAAAATGTTGTAAGGGCAATTAAGGGTGAAGGTACAAAAGACCCTCTTAAAATATTATCTAATTCATTGAATAATTATTCTGAATCTCCTTATTACAAAGGACTGAAAAAGATTATTAAAAAAACTGGTGAAGCTGCAATTTGGTTATTAGACAAAACTGGTCCATTAATAAACAAGGATATTACTCCATACGGTATGGGGAATATGGAAAATAATAAAAATATATATATGTAAAATTGTAGAATTGTAGGGTGCGTCGTCTGACGCACCTTATTTTGTATTAACCCCTACGGCGCTTTGTGCCTCTTCCCCATAAGGGGCAGAAGATTAATATAGAATTGCAGGTTGGGCATACTTGCTCAACGAATGCTTATGACATATAATGTATGGGGCAATTTTATAAAAGGAAAATAAAATGAAAAAAATATTTTTATCGGTAATAATGGCTTTATTTATGGCTTTGGGAGTTTTTGCAAAAGACATTATCCCTGTATCTCCGTCAATGGAGGGGGTGCGCACCGTCGGGTTGTATCAGGTTAAAGATGATATAACAATATACAAATTTCCAGATGAAGAAGCGCAGATTTTGTATCGTGTGCGATGGAACAGTGAGGAATTTTTCCCCGAATCTATAGGTGCAAACAACTTTTTTGCCCTGTTTATATCAAAAAAAGATTTAGCCTATGTAAATGTTGTTGATATTGTTGACGGTTGGGTTGAGATTGTTTATGACAATTCAAAAGGTCTGACAGGCTGGATAAAAGAAGATGACCCGTACAAATTTATGACGTGGACAAATTTTTATACAGCTTACGGCAAAAAATACGGATGGAACATTTTGAAAGGTGCGCCTTCATCTTGTAAAGATATAAAAGGTTCGCCCGATGATGCGGCGCAAACTATTTCAACAATGAACATGCCTCAAAAAATTCATCTGAACTTAATCAGGGGTAATTTTGCTCTTGTCAGTGTAATGGATTTGGACAAAACCCCCAAAACAGGTTATATCAGATGGCGTAGTGATAACGGTGTAAGATACTTTTTCCCTGCAATCAAATAATTAGTCTTTCAGGCAGTTCTGCAAATATTTTTTGTATTCACTCTGAAGGGATTTTGGTGCAAGAATTTTACAGCCCTCACCCCAGCGGAAAACGTGCCAGATAATTTCTTTATCTCCGCTTGCCCTAAATGTTACACTGTATGTGCCGTCATCATTTAATTTACCCCTTTGTGTCGGGTGGAAGTTGAAATGACTTGCTTCAGACGCGAGTTCTTTTGAAAACAACAGTTTGACGTTCAGAATTTCACCGTGATAAACTCCGAAGGATTCTTTTGCATACTCCTGCAAATTAAAATTCCCTTTATCAAAAGTTTTTTCACTAAGCTGCAAGTCCGTAAATTTATGCAGAAGATAATTATAAATTCCATTTCCTTTTGCTTTTTCTCTTGCTATCAGATAAATTTTTGAGCCGTAAATCATCCCTAAAGGTTCGATTTCACGTTTTTTATCATGGTAAATTCCCGTTACCTTTTTTGAAGTCTGAAGTGCTTTTCTTATAATTTCCAGGGTGTTTAAATCAATTGAATACTGAGGCATTTGACGAACGGCATACCCTTCTGTCTGCATAAAAAGTTCGATATTTTCTTCGGCATTATTCTGTCTTTTGTTTGCTAAAGCCTTAATTTTTGTAATTGTGTCAGTCAGTTCGCTTTTGAGTTCTTTGTTTGTGGTGCGCCTTTGCAGTTGCTCAAGATTTGCAATTTCTTTAGGGTTAAAACTGATTAAACTTGATATTATATTATTTGTAAACCCCCAGTGTTTATAGTTATCGTTTGTTTCTATTTCATCTACTTCGGGAAAAATGTTCATCAGACTGTCGCGCATGCGTTCTGCTGTTCTGCGTGAAACATTGTATCTTTCCATAATATCGCCGATTGTTATTCCCTGAACCTTTGATGCCATATAAGTAGCAAGGTCAATAATATCCGAAACCCTTGAATATCTTGGCTTGTCCAACATTTTAAACTCCTTTTCCGATATACCCGTTTGTGACGTATCGACATATTAACATAAAAATATCGAAATTAACAAGTTTAAAAAAGGAGAGAAAAAATGAAGAATTTATTGTATCTTTTGACAATGTTATTTAATGCTTTAGGATTTTTATTCAGCCTGTCGCTGGTGTTTTACATAAATCTTGATAATATTTTATTTTTACCGATTATTGCATTGAGTTGCTTTATTTTCGGAATTTCGTTTGCACTGACTACGGCTGATTTTATTCAGATAAAAAACAGGTTAAAACAAAAAAAAATTTCTCACGATGTCCCCTACGAAAATAAAGTAGTCATTGATTACAAGGACTACTTTACTTCTCAAAAATCGGATTTTATTATCGGCTAATTATTTGTGAAAAAATTCTGCAATATTGTCAAAAAATTTTTGCCACCATGGCTTATCCCAGTTAAAGAAGGATTTTTGCACATCTTCTACTTTTAAAATTTTTCCCATGCGTAAATAAACATTTCTTGGTGCTAAATCCGGATGTTTTTTGTAAAATTTTTGACTATTTAAATTAATTTTTGGGCGAAATACTTGTTGTCTCGTCCTTTGTAAATTATTCAATGTCTGTTGTGAAATTTTAAAATCCATGATTTATACATTCGCAAGTTCGTGTTCAAGAGCGGAAACAGTTGATTCCAAAGATTCCTTATCGTAAACATTGTAAGTTTTAATTTCGGGATTAATTTTCCTGTTCAGTCCTGCAAGAACTTTGCCCGGACCTATTTCAACAAAAGTATCAACGCCGTTTTTGACCATATTTTCAATGGTTTGAGTCCAGTGAACCGATGAACAAATCTGACGGGGCATTTTGTTTCTGAAATCTTCTGCGCTTATTGTTGCTGAGGCATCAACATTTGTCACAACGGGAATTGATGCGCTTGAAAGGTCTAATTCTTTAGCAAATTCACCGAATTCTTTGCTTGCTTCGTTCAAATATTTTGAGTGGAATGCGCCTGAAACGGCAAGGGGAACAAATCTTCTTGCCCCTGCTTCTATTAATAGTTCGCCTGCTTTATTTACTGCTTTTTCATCACCTGTCAAAACAACCTGAACAGGTGAATTGTAGTTTGCAACATCTACATAACCCTCTTTTGAAGCCTCTTTTAGTGCTTTTTCAAGACTGCCCTCTGGGGCATTCAAAACTGCAGCCATCACACCTTTATTGACTTTGTTCATCAAAGTTGCACGTTTTTGGATAGCCAAAAGTGTTGTTTTAAGGTTCATAACACCCGAACAAAACATTGCACAATATTCGCCCAAACTGTGTCCTGCCGTAAAATGCGGGGTAAGATTGATTTTTGATTTTAATGCTTCAAGTGCCGCAATAGACATTGTAACTATTGCAGGCTGGGTGTTTATTGTTTGTTTGAGGTCGTTTTCAGGACCTTCAAAACACATTTTTGTAACTTTTTTGCCTAAAACTTTATCGGCGGTATCAAAAATTTTTTTTGCTGCGGGGTAATGTTCATACAAATCTTTTCCCATACCAACTATTTGGGCACCCTGCCCGGGGAAGATAAATGCTAATTTATTCATAAATAATATCCTTCTTATTTAAAAATTTCTCTCAATAGAACAATTATAATATAAACATTTTCAAATAGAATTATTTAATATTAAATTTTAATATCAGAATATTACATTGATTCTTATGTTCGTAGAAAATATCATCTGCCATTTCTTTAACCATAAATATCCCAAGTCCGCCCAATGGTCTTTGTTCTGGGGGCAGAGTAATATCAGGATCGGGTTTTTCAAGCGGATTGTAAGGTATTCCGTTGTCCTCAAATTTCAGAATAATAAAATCATTTTCTCTTACAAGACATATTCTTACATCCCCCGGCTCTTGAGGGTATGCGTAAAAAGCGATATTTGCATAAATTTCTTCTCCGCACATATCAAGTTTATTGGTCAGTTCTTCAGCAATATGCCAGTCTTGGCAGGTTTGATGAAGCCATGAATAAAACAATTTATAATCTTCTTTTGTCGCAGGTGCTTTGTATTGTGAACACACAGCGCGGTTTGCGTTTCCGTATTTGAAAATCAAAAGGGTTAAATCATCACTTCGTTCAGTTTTTTCAGTATATTTTAGTACATCTTTTTTAATATCCGTTACCAGAGTTTTGACATCATCTTCGTTTGGCTGGTTAATTTTTTCCAGAAGTCTTTTTTCTCCGTACATTTCGTCATCAAGGTTTGTTGCTTCGGTTATACCGTCTGTATATAAGCAAATTACATCACCTTTGTTGAGTTTTATATGGTTAATTTTAAAATCAAAATCTTCAAATGCGCCAAGTACAATATTTGATTCACATTCAAGATATTTGTATTCATCCGAATTTGTTTTTATAAGTGGCAGATTATGCCCGCAGTTCACATAAACCATTTCGCCTGTTTTTACGTTAACAATGCCTGAAAACATTGTAACGAAAAATCCCTGTTTGTTGTTTTCACAAATCTTTTTATTGATTATTTTTATAAGATTTTCAGGTTCATAACCGACTTGAGAAAGGTTATTGATAAGGGTTTTAACTGTCATCATAAACAATGCGGCAGGAATACCTTTGCCTGAAACATCCGCAATTAAAAACATTAAGCGATTTTCATCAATAAAATAAAAATCGTAAAAATCACCGCCCACCTCTTTTGCAGGTTCCATAAGTGCAAAAATATCAAATTCATCTCTGTCGGGAAACGCAGGGAATTTGTCGGGCAGACTTGCTGCCTGTATAGATTTTGCAACATGAAGTTCGGAATTTATTCTTTCCTTATCTTTTACAATTGTTTTAATATCTTTTGTCATTTTATCGTAAGTTGATGCAAGTTGTGCAAATTCAGCCGGCTTGTCTATTTTTATATCAACATCTTCACCGTTACTGATTTTATGAGCAATATCTGTCAGTTTATCGATAGGTTTCATAACATATCGGTTCATTCCGTAATAAACAAGCAGGAATATTAAGAAAATTATAGAAAGTATTATTGCGGTTGATAAAAAATAGAAATAATCTACATTCCTAAACATTTCTCGTTTTGGGATGCATATAACCAAAACCATGCCATTTGGCAATTCGCTGTAAAACGGTATGTATTTTTTCCCGTGATAAGTAATATAAGTAATTCCGTATAAATTAGTCGCAAACCAAGGGATTTCTTTTAGTGAATGTCCAACAAGGGCATCTCCGTCAAGATAGGGGTCATTTGTTGCGATTATTGAGTCATAATTAAGATTTCCAAACAGAGTAAAACTGTTTTTTATTTCGCCTTTGCTTTTGTACATAGAAAAAGTTCTTTCTTTAGGTTTCATCTTTGAAATGTCATTAATGACAGAACTTATTTCCCAGTCAACTGTTGCTATACCGACAAGTTTATTATCAACATATATTCCTGTGCCTGCCGTAACCATTTTGGTTGTACTTCCGATTTTTTCGTAATACGGTTTTGACCATACTATATTGCGTTGCGGTGTGACTTGAGAAATTATTTCTTTGTACCATTCCTGATTCGGATAATCATATTCCGCACTTGAAAAATTCTTGTCAATTAAAACATTGTTGTCTTTGTTTCTGTACGCATAAAAACACTTATATTTTGTATTTTTATCTGTGACATAAGGCTTAAACCAAATACCGCCGCCTAAAGTATCTGGATAATTTCTGAAAATCCTTACCATAACAGGATAGGTAATTTCATCACTGCGGTCTGTTTTGTAGTACAAACTTCCAATCAGAGCCAAACCTCTGAGGTTATTTTCTAATGTCAATATTTGGTCATGAAGTTTATCAACAAACTGAGCATCAATATCATATCTGTAATTTTGTATTATAAGTTGTTTTGTATTCTTTCGCGAATATATCGCAAAAACAGAGAATACAAACACCAATAATGTCAGCATCACAATTGCAGTAATAATAATTTTTGACTTAAGAGATTTAAACATTAATCAATATCTAAAAATTTATCAAAACCGACCATTTTAAAAGAAGATTTAAGTTGTTCGGGTACGTTTTTTAATTTTAACGCTCCATGTCTTGCCTGCATTTCTTTGTATAATTCCAAAACAACTTTTAATCCGAAACTTGAAATAAAAGTGATTTCAGAAAAATCAAGCACAAGTTCTTTAATTTCTTCAAGTGCATCTTCAACAGCATTTTTTACTGTTACTCCGTATTCTACGGCATTGTCCAAATCCAGTCTGCCGAATGCTTTTGCATATAAACCGTCAATTCCGTAATTCTTTATTTCAATTTCCATAATAAAAGTCCTCTTTTACGAATATAACTATATTCTGCAGTTTTAATATCTCATATTTTTCGTTTATTGTCAATAAATATACAATTTACAACCAAAAATATTTATTTTTTCTTTTGTTTGTCGTATGATTTGCATATAAAAGTTTTTAAGGAGTAGGGTATATGAAATTCATTATTGAAAAAGAAGAGTTATTAAACGGGATAAGAATTGTAGAGCGGGCAACATCACAAAAAGCGGTTCAGCCTGTTTTATACAATATTTTAATAGAAACACTTGATAATAACAAAATTCGTCTTACCGCAACCGATTTGGTTTTGACGGTTATCACAATACTTGATGCACAGGTTCAGGAAGCGGGCAAAATTACAATTCCTGCAAAGAAGTTTAATGAAATTGTTTCAAAACTTGATAATGCGCTTGTAACATTTGAAACCGAAACCGACAACACAAATGTTTCAATAACATGTCAAAAATCAAAATTTGATATTATCGGAATCAGTGCTAATGAATTCCCAGGAGATGTTTTCAACTACCAAATTGATAATACAAAATGTTTTGATGTTGAACTAAAACCGTTTTTGAGAGGTATTCATCAGGCAGGTTTTGCGGCTGCAAGTTATGAAGTAAGTAACCTTTTGTCAGGTATTGTTTGTGATTTTAACAACGGTATTTTGGAAATTGCATCAACTGACGGGAACAGGCTTGCAAGAGTGAGAGAAAAAATTACAAGTGATATAACAGAGCAAACCCAACTTATTATTCCGTCAAGAACATTAAATGAACTTCTAAAAATGAGTTCGTTTATTGAGGAAGATTCAATAAAAATCTGCAAAGATAAATCAACAATTATCTTTAAATCAGAAAAAATAACTACTATTTCAAGACTTTTAGAGGGGCAATTCCCGAGATATAATCAACTCATTCCGTCAGAAAGTCCGAAACAGGCGGTCGTTAAAGTTTCTCAACTTATTTCCGCATTGGAAAGAGTTTCTGTAATGGTTAATGATAAAACAAGTATTGTTAAGATGCTTTTTGCGGATAATGAATTGACTTTGAGTGCGGATACTCCTGAAGCGGGTAAATCGGAAGATAAAATTGATATTGAATACGATGGTGACGAACTTTTAATAGCGTTCAATTACAGATTTGTACTTGATGCGTTGAGAATTATTGAAAGCGATAATGTCATAATCGGATTAAATGCACCTTTATCGGCAACTGTACTTAAACCGCAGAGCCAAGATGATTTCATCTGTCTTATTATGCCGGTTCAGATAAGATAAAACGAAATAAATATGAAAGAAATTAAATTAAACCATTATGTAGATACGGTAATCTATTCGATAGATATGATTATCAAAAATTTGAAAACGGAACTCAAGCACAAAATTGATAAACTCAATTTGGGTATAACGGGAGAACAGTTTGTTGTGCTTGATACTGTTTCGTATTATGACAATATCTACCCGCAAAAATTATCGGATATTATGATGAAAGACAAATCAAACACAACAAGAATGATTCAGATACTTGTTGATAAAGGTTTGATTACAAAAGAAGTCGGCAAAGTTAATAACAGGCTTGTTTATCGGTTGAAAATTACCAAAGATGGCAAAAAACTTGTTGATGATAATATGCCGAAAATCAAAAAATACATAACTGAAATTTTTGCAAACATATCTGACGAAGAAATCGAACTTTTACACAAGATGAGCCACAAATTTGAAACTGCTCTGTCAGATAATATTAAAGATTAAATATTAAATTGTAATTATAAAGAGAAAGGAATAAAAAATGACAAAACTTTCACCATTACAGATTGAAAGATTAAAATACCAGCCAAAACTTCCCGCAAGTTTGCAAGACGGTATTAATTCGTTAGAAATGATTGAAGGTTCTGCAACACAATCTGTTGCTGATCAACAAGATATTCAAAACCTGTTTCCAAATACATACGGAAAACCGACTGTTACATTCAAATCAACATCTGATAAAAAATCTACACCTGCAAGAAATGTCGGCGTAATCTTGTCAGGCGGACAGGCTCCTGGTGGGCACAATGTTATTGCAGGGCTTTACGATGCATTAAAAAGTTCTAATCCTGATAGCAAATTGTACGGATTTTTAGGTGGCCCAAGTGGTATTATAGACGGTAAGTATGTTGAATTTGATGATGAATTTATCAATGCATACAGAAATACAGGCGGATTTGATATTATCGGTTCAGGCAGAACAAAACTTGAAACAGAAGATCAGTTTCAAGAATCTTATAAAGTATGCCAAAAACTTGGCATCAGTGCGGTTGTAATTATCGGTGGTGATGATTCAAATACAAACGCGGCTCTCCTTGCTGAATGGTTTGTTAAAAATAATACAGGAATCCAAGTTATTGGATGTCCAAAAACTATTGACGGTGATTTGAAAAATGACCAGATAGAAATTTCTTTTGGGTTCGATACTGCTACAAAAACTTATGCAGAACTTATCGGAAACATCCAAAGAGATGCAAATTCTGCTAAAAAATATTGGCATTTTATAAAAATTATGGGGAGAAGTGCATCACACGTTGCACTTGAAGCAGCATTACAGACTCAGCCAAATATCACTTTGATTAGTGAAGAAGTTGAAGCAAAGAAAATGTCATTATCTTCAATTATTGATTATATGGCTGATATTATCGTAAGACGTGCAAATGCCGGTAAAAACTTCGGTATAGCGGTTATTCCTGAGGGTTTAATCGAATTTATTCCGGAAATGAAATCAATGATTGCAAACTTAAACGATATTATGGCAGAACTTGAATCAGATCCGAGTTTTGTTAATGCTACAACCATTCGTGACAAATTCGCTATTGTTGAAACTCGTCTTGATGATGAAAATGCAAAGGTATACAAATCTTTGCCGTCAATAATCAAAGAACAATTACTTGCAGACAGAGATCCGCACGGCAATGTTCAGGTATCTAAAATTGAAACAGAAAAATTACTCATTGAAATGCTTTCATTCAAACTTTCAAAGTTAAAATCAGAAGGCAGTTATATCGGTAAATTCTCAACTCAGTCGCACTTCTTCGGATATGAAGGAAGATGTGCATTCCCGTCTAATTTCGATGCCGATTATTGCTATTCACTTGGCTATAATGCATATGCATTGATTTCAAACGGAATGACAGGATATTTATCCTCTGTTAAGAATCTCACTGCACCGGCAAGTGAGTGGGTTGCTGGCGGTGTTCCTTTGACAATGATGATGAATATGGAAAAACGCCATGGAGAAATGAAACCTGTTATCAAAAAAGCACTTGTTGAACTTAACGGACCTGTTTTTGCGCAATTGAAAAACAACCGTGAAGATTGGGCAATGAATGACAGATATTTATTCCCTGGTGCTATTCAGTACTTTGGTCCAAGTTCAGTTTGCGATATTACAACAGTAACTTTGCAGTTGGAACAGGCTAAATCATTAGCGTCAGTATAATAAAGGCACTAAGGCAGTAAGATACTAAGGCACTAAGTTCTTATAAAAACAGGAAGTGAAAATTATCACTTCCTATTTTTTAATTGTTTTCAAAACTTTAGTAGAATCAGGCAAAACGGCTTTTGCTTTATTTGCAACACTATCAACATTTTCAATTAATGGTTTTGTTGTTTCCTGAAATTTCTCTTTAATTGAAAGTGTTGCGATTAAAAGAACTGAAGTTATTGCAGTAAGAGCAACAGCAATAAATCCTAAATCGCTTTTACGTTTATCTTTTATGCGTGTTTCAATATCGGAAACTCTAAATTCAGATTTCTTGTCATATTCCCCAATATATAATTTATCAGAATAGGTATATCTTCTATCAACACCTGTTCCTGTTTCTTCCATTCCTTTGTATGCAGTTAAATGAACCGAGTCAGTCCAATACGGCTCAATACCGAAATCATAACCTTTTGACTTATAAAATCCCTCTGCCGTTTCACCTTTGAATATTTGCAAAGGTTCTCTCAAAGCATTTTTAATTGTTTCAGCAATAGGTTCTTGAACCTTATTAAATTTAATATTTTTCGGATAAAAAATTGCACCGAAACTTGTTTGATTATTTTGAGTATTTATTGCTTGCACTTGCATAATTATTTTACTCCCATATTGTACAGTAATATGCCTTCTTGCCGTTCTTGGGAGGTAGGTTGCCTGTAAAAGTTTTCCATGAATTTAGACAACTTCCATTCTCCTTTTCCGCCTTTGACTTTCAGAATGCGACCGCCTTTAAAAAAGCTGTCAACCAAATTTTTATCAAAGCTATTGCTTAAATCAGCAATAAGTCCTTTCTTATTTGCTACAACATATTTATTTAATGCGTCAAATGAATTAACTCTATTACCAAAAGAAATTTTTTGTACCCCTTTTACCTGCATAATATGTACTCCTTAATTTATCCCTTTTTATTTACCTCTGTTTTTATCTGTTGTATCTTTTGTTATTTTCTTAATTGTATCAAATATTCTTTCTAAACTTCGGTTGCCATTTCTGTCTTTGTATCTTTCAACCAGATATTCATTAATTTGTTTGCCTTTTTCTTCAATAGCCACAAACATTTCGTTGAATGCTTTTGAAACAGTATAATCGTATTTTTGTTTCTGAACAAAATCTACAATATCCTCTGATTTATACTTCAATAAATTCAAATCAAATATATCCATATTTTGAGGATTTAATTTGAATTGTCCGTTGAAAGTTTGTTTATTATTATAAGTATTTACCGCTTGCACTTGCATTATAAGAACTCCTTAATTTATCCCTTATATTTATCCTAAGTATAGCATAAAAAATATTGGTAAATATATATAATTTACCATGAAATGCAGGTAAGATAGTTGTCCTTGATGGAAAATCACCCACCCAAATTTCAAAATTTTGCAAACAAAATTCGAAATTTTCCCCTCCCTCACAAGGGAGGGAGCAAGCGTGGGTGCTGATTTTAAAATATTCTTGTGGTAATTTGCTATATAATTACCAAAATATATTTATCTCTTAATCCTCAAACTTTAACTCAAGTTGTTTGGGTTCTTTGCGGATGAATGTCGGTTTGGGTTCAGATTTTTTTGCAACTTTTAATGCTTGTTCTGCCTGCGGAGTTTCAATTTTTGGGTACAAAACTTTGTCTATGTCCTGAAAATGTACCCGTTTTTTGAGCATGGAATTTAAGTGATATTCAACCGTTTTTTTGATTTCTTCAAGCATACCGCGTGATTGTTTGAAGCGGATAAAATTTGGATTAACGGGAGCAAGAGTTCGTTTTGAGTAGTTTTCATGAAACTCAAAATCATCAAGTTCAAAACGTTCAACCCCGTCTTTTTTGCCAAGCGGTTTAAATATCGCTTTTAACATAATTTCTTTGCTGCTTGGTGAATGTAACAACACATTATCGTGCTGCACATAATCAATGACATTATTTTTAACGGCTTTAGAAAGTGCTTTTACATAATTGCTGTGTGCATCGCCCTGAGTCCAAATGGCATCTGATTTTGCAAGCCCGATTTCTTTTGCGCCTTTAAGGTTTTCTATTATGGAAACATCCGCGCCTGTTGCTATATAGCCAAGGTTATTTCTGCGATAAACCGAGCGGACAACATTAAATTTTGCATAATCATCATCAATTTCTCTTAATTTCGCGCTCATTTCTTTGTGCTTGAGAGTTTCTGATTTAACTTTTTCGACTTTGCGCGGGATTCCGTATAAGGTTCGCAAATTGTTATAATAATCTTCATTAAGCCAGCCGACGATTTTTGAGTTGAGTTTTTTGTAAAGTTTGTTATTTTCTGACGGGTTAATAAATTTTACTACACCATCTTCACCTCTTGTGCAGATGCTGACTCTGAATGAATGTCCGAAAGTTTGGTTATTATTTACCGGTGAAATTTGCATGAGGGTTCCTTTTAACGTTTTAAAGTCTTTATATAATAATACCCAAACAAAAACTTTTTTGCCTTATTATTATAAAGTTTTATAACAAAATGCTTTATAAATTGTAAATTTCTTGCAAAAAAAATTTGTTGAAATATAATTATGGAAGAGAAGTATTAATAGTAATACATTTTTATTACAAAAAAAGAGGAAAGAAAAACATGAGTACATTAGAAACAGTTAAAAAAGTTGTAGTTGATCAGTTAAGTGTAGATGAAAAATTAGTTACACCTGAAGCAAAATTTACTGATGATTTAGGTGCTGATTCATTAGACACAGTTGAATTAGTTATGGCTTTGGAAGAAGAATTCAAATGCGAAATTCCTGATGAAGACGCAGAAAAAATTCAAACAGTTCAAGATGCTGTAGATTACATTGACAGCAAATTGTCTCACTAATTTGGGTTTTTAAAATTGAATTTTATAAATATGGGAGTGGGACAGTAATGTTTCACTCCCGTATTGTTTAAAGAAGATAGGGCATACTTTGTTTATGCCATATAATAAGGAAAAAATTATGACAAAAAGAAGAGTAGTTATTACCGGAATGGGCGCAGTTACCCCGTTTGGCGTCGGTGTTAATAAGTTCTGGAATAGTTTGAAAGAGGGCAAAAGTGGCACAACAACCTCTGATGCGATAGATATATCTCAGCATGTTGCGCATGTTTCTGCTGAAGTAAAGGCAAAAGATTTTAACCCTGAGGATTATCTTGATCCGAAAGAAATAAAAAAATCAGACAGATTTTTGCAGTTTGCAATGGTTGCAGCTGAAGAAGCGGTAAAAGATGCAAAGCTTGAAGATATTGAAGCTCTTGGAATTGATCCATACAGAGTTGGTGTTATTGTAAGTTCCGCAGCAGGCGGGTTCAAAACTTTTGAAGATAACCACATAAGAATTTTGGAAAAAGGACCTACTAAGTGTTCTCCGTTTACAATTCCTATGATGATTGTAAACATGGCATCAGGTAAAATTTCAATGAAATACGGCTTTAAAGGTTTGAATAAAGTTGTTGTATCAGCCTGTGCAACAGGTACACATTCAGTTGGTGATGCATTCCGTTCTATCCAGTACGGTGATGCTGATATAGTTGTTGCAGGTGGTTGTGAAGCAACAATTTGTGATGTCGGTATCGGTGCATTCTCTGCAGCAAGAACACTGTCAAAACGTAATGATGAGCCTTCAAAAGCATCAAGGCCATATGATATTGGTAGAGATGGTTTTGTAATGGGAGAAGGCGCAGGAGTTTTGGTACTTGAAGAATACGAGCATGCCAAAGCAAGAGGTGCACATATTTATGCCGAAATCGTCGGATATGGGCAAACTGCTGATGCTTATGATGTTGTTGCCCCTGACCCTGAAGGTATGGGTGCAATTAAGGCTATGGAATTTGCATTAACTGATGCACAATTAAAACCGGAACAGGTTCAGTATGTAAATACTCACGGTACAAGTACTGGTTTGGGTGACAAGGCAGAATCCCATGCCGTTGCAAAAGTTTTTGGCGACAGAAAACAAAATCCAAACTTGTATGTATCTTCAACAAAGAGTATGCATGGACACATGCTTGGTGCAACCGGTGCAGTTGAGGCTATTGCATGTGTTAAAACAATAAATGATAATGTAGTTCCGCCTACTATCAATCTTGATAATCAGGATCCTGAAGTAGCGGACTTGAATTATGTACCGCATAAGGCTGTAAATGCCGATGTACATGTGGCACTTTCAAACTCTTTTGGATTTGGGGGACAAAATGCTTCTTTAATCTTTAAGGAAGTATAGTTTAATAATTATTCCAAATTTAAAAAAGCCTTGCAATTTGCAGGGCTTTTTGTTTTAAACTTTTGTTGTGAGTGACGGTGCAATAGCAATAAATGCCCTGACCAAATCGCTGTCCCACTGAACTCCTGCACCTTCCTGTAAAATCGCGCAAGCCTTTTCTATCGGCAAGCCTTTTCTGTAAGGTCTGTCGCTTACAAGTGCATGGTAAGCATCGGCAACTGATACAATGCGTGCTTCCAGTGGAATTTCTTCACCTTTTAAGTTATCGGGATAACCTTTTCCGTCAAGTCTTTCGTGATGATGTTTAACTATTGGTATAAATTCTCTTAACGCTTCATTAGGCGCAAGCACCTTTTCTGCACCGATTGTCGGATGTTGTTTCATAATTTCCCATTCTTCATCCGTCAATTTACCCGGTTTTTTCAAGACGCTTTCAGGAATACCTATTTTGCCTATATCGTGAAGCATAGCACCGATTTTAATACGTTCAACTTCAGCTTCAGGTAAGTTAACTGCTCTTGCCAAAGCTTCGGAGTATCTTGATACACTTGTAGAATGGCCTTTTGTATAAGGGTCTTTGGCATCAATTGCACCCGCAAGCGATGTAACCATTTCCATAAGGTTGTTGTGGTTTAATATTTCAACATTATTAATCTTTTTGACGAGTTCATCTTCAAAATTTATGCCGTTTTCAAAATGACGTTTTGCAAGTATTTCTGCAAACGAGTTAACGGCAACATCATCCCAGAAATTGAAATCTTCCGTGCTGATGATAGCAGACATGCCTTCTTTGTAGCCTTTTGCCTGTGAAATATATGTTGCCTGCTCGGCAAGCAATAAGAGTTTTTCCTGATCTTGTGCGCAGTCAGGGTATGTTGCCACCCCGACAGAAACCTTGACAGGTCCGACATCATCTACAAAACAGCATGACAGGCAATATGTAATATATTCGGCCATATATTTTGCGTTTTTGGTGTCTGTTTCAGGCATAATAACGGCAATTTCATCCCCACCGTAACGACCTGCTGAGTCGGTATTTTTAATATTTTGTTTAACTTTTTCAGCAATGAGTTTGATAACTTCATCACCTTTGGCATGCCCCAGTTCCCTGTTAATCTTTGTTATGTTATTAACGTCAAACATAATAACCGAAACTGGAGTATTGTTGTCTTTTGCTTTAGCAATTTCTTTTGCAAGTACTTCCTGAAATCCTCTGTGAGTGTATAAAGAAGTCAAAGTATCGGTGTTTGCAAATTTATTTGTCTGTTCAAGAAGTTGAATATTGTGAATATACATTCCCATGTAATTTGCAAGGAATGTTGAAATGTTGATATTCAGTCTTGAAATGCTTTTACCGACAAGCATTACTCCGATACATTTGTCAACGGACATCATCGGCAAGATAACAGAACCGGTGTGATTAAGATACGGAATATTGATGTAATCAATATTATCCTTATCAATAATTGTTCTTGAATTGAAACACTGAACTATCGGATTTGTTTCATCGGACAAAAATACTTTTGAACTGTACGAATTCCCTGCCTTTGAATAAAGTCTGATATTCAGACATTTTGATTTTTCATGCAAAAGCCCAAAGCCGATAAAATTCCATTTTTGTTTTTTAACAAAAATATCGTTCAAACGTGAAAACAGGTTAATTAAACTTGAATTATGGGTAAAAGCATCCGAAATGCTTCTCATTATATCGGCATAATTAATTGCAACAGGCGCGGAACTCTGCTCCTGCGGATAGGGTACAAACGGATGAGATTTTGTTTTACCGATATTAAAGTTGTTTATCGTTTCAACAATACTGCTGAAACTCTGATTTTCTCCAAATGGATTTTTCTTAACAGGGCTTGGTTTTGGAGCAGATTCTGATATTCCCGCACCATAAGGATTTTTTGCGGAAGGATTCGGCAAAGATTGTTCAATCCTGTTTACTATATTTTCAATAGGATTAGAACTCAAAGGCTTCTGTGCCTGATTTTCTTTTTCAATTTTCTTATTTGTTTGTTCCAAAATTTAACTACCTGTTTTTTTTCCTAAAGTTTCGTAACAAATATTTTTTGACAAATTTTCGGAAATTATTTACATTACTTAAATAAATTTTACCCTATAACATTATACAATGAAATACTGCAAACAGATGGAAAATCTTGCAAATTACCTATACTTGCCCAACTACTTTCCAAATATATTACTACACTTATAGTATAAAGCATGTTTTACCCTTTTCCAACCCCTGTTTTAAGAAATGTAAAATCCCTACCAGAAAGGATCATACATGATAATCGGGTTCATGTAGTAAGATTGGTTGCCGAGATTTTGGATGCGTTGCATTCTGATATAATTTTGCATGCGTTGTTGCTGAAGAAGTTGTTCATTGATATATTGTTGCTGTGCCTGCATTTCCAGCATTGCCTGTTGCGCTTCTGCTTGTTTTTCTTTGTAATATAATTCTTTTTTTGTAAGGACATAGTTTGTGTAATCCTGATTAAGTGAATAAAAAGCATTTGTGAGCTGCTGTCCGTCATATCTTATCAGGTATTGATTAGCTGTCCGGAAAAATTCATCTTGCTTTTGGCAAAGTTCTGCCGAAGTTATGTTATCTGGCAGTTGGTTCCTAAAATACTCCCAGTTTGGAGCTTTGACAAAAATTTTGAGTTTTGATAATTGTTTGTCAAGCTTCTTTTGTTCCAAGTCTGCAATAATTTTGTTGACCATAGCAATATCAGCATCATTCATAGTTGTATTGCGAGCCTGATAAGCATATTTGAGGCGGTCAGTATCATTTTGCGAAGTTCTTTGTATTCGCATAAGATTTTCAAATCCGTATTTTTGATTATTTAGTGCAATAGCAATTCTGTGTGCATTAACCGTATCGTTTTTTTCCGAATATATTTTATAAAGCAGTTCATTATTCTCGTAAGTTTTATTTCTTATTTTGCCCAAATAATTAAGTGCGTTTTGATAATCCCCCAAACCGTAATAGCACTGCGCCATTGAGGAATAAATTTTTTCGTTTCCGGGAGTTTCGTATAATTTGTAAACGTCAAGAGCTTTTTGGTACTCTTTGTTGCGCATATAAAGCAAGCCGAGTTCGTTATTTATGGTATCTTTTGAAAAAATTTGATAATTCCTGTCTGCCATGCGGATTTTGTCCATCGTGCGCAGGGCTTCTTCATATAAATTTTTTTCTATGCAGTTGTTGTAATACTGAACCAAAGCAGGATAGAATGTCGGGTATTTGTACAAAACTTCGCCCCATGCACCTCTGTCGATGATTTGCTGAATTTTTTTGGTGTATTTGTAGTCCTGTTTTTCTTCTTTTGTCATGGTGCGAAGATAATTTTTTTCATCTTCTTCAGACATTTTTTTGAACGATATTCTCACTTTGAAATTATCAATATTATAGAATTTGAGATAGTTTGAATATGGCATGGAAGTTGTAAACGATTTAACCCTCGTATTTGCATTATCCGCAGTGATAATTATTGCCTGCGAAGGTTTTTGTATTGCCATGCAAATTCCTAAAATACCGATAAATAATAAAACACTAAACTTTTTCATACTTTTTCCTTTTTAAATTTTGAGTATTTTTTCAATTGTCACTTTTTTATGAGTGAATAGTGGGTGCTGATTTATTATCTCCCTCCCTTTTGAGGGAGGGTAGGGGTGGGTGCGGTTCTTCTATTTTAAAAATATCTTGCAACTTCTTATAGACCCCTTTGATATTACCATTAATATCATTATTCCAAAATCTTTACTTTATAACCTAAATTTTCAAGAAATTCTGTTCTTTTTTTATCATATTCAATATTTTCATTTTGATTATGTTGTCCGCAGTCTATTTCAATTATAATTTTTTCTTCTCTGCATACAAAATCTGTAATATATTCTCCGATAATATATTGACGTAAAAACTTATAACCGTAGAATTGTTTATTCTTTATAATATTCCAAAGTTTCCGTTCTTGTAATGTCATATTTTTTCTTAAATTTCTTGCGTTTGGAGTTAATTTATTCATGGTTGTATAATAACACAAAATTTATAAACAGCACCCACCCCTACCCTCACCCGCATTTGTACGGCTCATACTTCGCCTACAACTGCTCCCTCTCCCACCAAAATGACGCTGTGGGCGAGGGGAAGTATCCTTTTTAAATTAAAACCCTCCCTCGTAAGGGAGGGAGAATGCCAATTGTTACAAAATGTAAAGTCGAATTTCAAAATGCCTAAAACCCAGTTATAATCTGCTATATGATATGATATGATATGATGTGGTGGGGCGGGGCAATCCTTTCGACTGAAAAGTTTTTACATGTGTATAAGCAGATGTGTGCTTAATGAGAAAGAGTAATAACACGAAAGGAGATTGATTATGGTCAAAAAAGTTGTACTAAATTTAAATAACCAAAAGGTTATTTTAAGATCTGGTCAGGAAATTAGTAAATTAAAATCAAAAGAGGAAAAGATATTGTATTCTATTTTTGACAGTGAACTTAATAAAGATGGTAAATTGGATAAAGATGAAGTAGATAATGAAGCAAAAGAATTTATAAAGGGTACCTTTAATTTGCAAATGAATGACAAAAGTTCGAAATTGACTTATATAGAAGATGCTGATAATGACGGGAAACCGGAGTATACTCAAACTTGGATATTAAATAAAAATGGCGATTGGATAGAAAGAATAAAAGATTTAGATGGTGATGGAAACATAGATGAACATTACACGCGAACTTATCATGAAAATGGTCAAGTTTCTCGACAAACTGAAGAGTATTTTTCAAATGGACATCTCGATTTTAAAACAACATTAGTTATGGATGAAAATGGAGATCAAGTTGGTATAGAAGATGAATATCATGCTGACGATGCTAATTAAAAAAAATATAGAAACGTAGGGTAGACTTTAGTCTACCAAATAAAAAACGAGAATTTCTAATTATTGAAATTCTCGTTTTCTATTGTTTGAAAATTTTTATTACAGCATCAAACCGCCGGCAACTTCGATAGCCTGACCTGTTACATAATCAGTATCAAGTGCAAGGAATTTAACAACTTTTGCGATATCTTCAGGAGTTCCGAATCTTTTCATCGGAATTGCTGCTGCATATTCTTCAATATTGCCTAAGTTTGCAGTCATTGCAGTTTGGATAAATCCGGGGCAAACAGCATTTACTCTGATATTTCTTGAACCGAATTCTTTTGCAAGAGTTTTTGTCAAACCGATTAAACCTGCTTTTGAAGCACTGTAATTTGCCTGACCTGCATTACCATGAACACCTACGATGGATGACATATTGATAATTGAACCTTGTCTTGCTTTCATCATGTATTTAATAACCGCATGGGTTACATAATAAGCACTGCCAAGGTTGATTTTGATAACTCTTTCCCATTGTTCAGCGTCCATTCGTAAGAATAAACCATCTTTTGTGATACCTGCGTTGTTTAAAAGTACATCAATGTGTCCGTGTTCTTCAATCATTTTATCAACGGCTGTTTTTACTTGTTCATCATTTGATACGTCAAACTGGTAGAACCATGCGTTCACACCGATAGCTTTGATTTCGTCAATGGCGGGTTGTGCGGTTGCCGCATCGCAAATGTCATTGATAATAATGTCGCATCCTGCATGTGCAAGTTCTTTTGCGCAACTAAATCCGATTCCTCTTGAACCGCCTGTAATTAAAGCAATTTTTCTTTCAGTCATTTTAATCTTTCTCCTTATTCAACGGCAGACAAAAGTCTACCCTACATATTCCATTTTTAACTTTCAAATTATATCATAAAAAAATTAAAATTAATAAACCTGATTATGCAGAAATTCATACAAATGCACGAATAAGTGTACTTTGGGCACTTTATGGCTAAATAATTATGTAGCCTTAATCTCAGGTTCTTAACAAAAGTTTACAATAGGTCTTGACAAAATAATTTTTATGATTTATAGTATTTGTGTCAAATGAAGTGTTGAAATTACACTTAATCTACAAAGGAGGTAACAATGATTACTATAAATCCTATAAAAATAACAACAATAAAACCGATTTCTTTCGGTACTAATAATAACAATAACAGTTCAAGAGTAGGTTTGATGAATCTTGATAAGAATTCAAACAACAAAATCAACTTTGAAAAAGACTTATACATTACCCAAAAAGCTGATTTTGTTCATTCAAACCCTTTAAAGGCTCTTGGTTACAGTTTTGTTAAGGCTTATAATATACTTTCTACCCCAAAGAAAAACATAGAAACTGAAAACTATATACATTTACCGTATATGGCTTAATTAAAAATATAATTTAACTCCTAATATTTACCCCTAATAAACCCCATAAAACACAGTCATACATAGACTAATTACCCCAAAAAAACTCAAGCAATTTACCCCAACTGCTCGAGTTTTTATTTTTATGTTTAAAATGTGAATTGTGAATGGTGAGTCGTGAATAGCCGTTATCGGTGCTTACGCACATTTTATAAGCCAATAAATCCGTAAAAGTCAATTCACGTTTCACGTTTCACGATTCACTTTATAACTCTTATCCAACCTTCCGGTGCTTCGATTTTGCCGTACTGAATACCTGTTAATGTATCATAGAGTTTTTTGGTAATTTCACCGGGGGCATCCATACCCGACGGGAAGTTTATTGATTTACCGTGGTCATCAATTCTTCCGACAGGAGAAATGACCGCTGCCGTACCGCAAAGACCGCATTCTGCAAAGTCATTCAATTCCTCAAGATAAACTTCTCTTTCTTCTGTTTCAAGCCCCAAGTAGTGCTGTGCAACGTATATCAAAGAGCGTCTTGTAATAGACGGCAGAATACTTGATGATTTCGGAGTAACTACTTTTCCGTCTTTTGTGATAAATAAGAAGTTTGCACCGCCTGTTTCTTCAACTTTTGTACGAGTTTGCGGGTCAAGATAGAGGTTTTCCGCATAACCCTCTTTGTGTGCCGTAACTCCTGCGTGCAAGCTCATTGCATAATTTAAACCTGCTTTGACATGCCCCGTTCCGTGGGGTGCTGCCCTGTCAAAGTCGCTTACTTTCAATTTAATTGGTTTTGAACCGCCTTTAAAATATGGTCCTACAGGTGAAACAAATATTCTAAACATAAAATCTTCCGCCGGTTTTACACCCATTACAGGGGAATATCCGAACAAATATGGCCTGATATATAGGCTTGCACCTGTTCCGTATGGAGGAACATATTTTAAATTTGCCTTAACAGTTTTTTCAACTGCTTCAATAAATTTATCTTGCGGATAAGGTTCCATTTCAAGTCTTTGTGCAGTGTTAAACATTCTTTCAGCGTTCAAATCCGGTCTGAAAACGACTACATGTCCGTCAACCGTTTCATATGCTTTCATACCTTCAAAACATGTTTGTGCATATTGCAAGACGCATGCACATTCGTTCATTGTAATGTTTTCATCGTCAATAAGTTCACCGTTGTCCCATTTCCCGTCTTTAAACATTGAAACGAATCTTTTGTCTGTTTTGTAATATCCAAAGCCCAAATTAGCCCAGTCTATATTTGCTTTTTCGATAGTCTGCATAATTTATCCCTCCTGATAAGACAAGTATAGCATAAAAAATTGATTATTATAATTCTCAAAATATAAAGAACTTATAAAGATTGTACTACATACACTTGATAAATTGATTAAACTAATTTATAATTAATAGTATAAAATTTGTGATAAAAATCACGATTAAAATTAAAAAAATATGGTATTATTTATATAAAGGAGAAAGAATATGACTACAAAAAATAAAAAAACTGTTGAAAGACTTGAAAAAACGCTAAATAAATCAACAGTTGTTGATAGTGCGGAACAGTTTGAACTTCTTATCGAAAGAGTTAAAAAAGCACAAAAAATTTATTCAACATACACTCAGGAGCAAGTCGATAATATCTTCAAAGCGGCTGCAACTGCTGCGGACAAGGCTCGTATTCCTCTTGCAAGAATGGCTACCGAGGAAACAGGTATGGGGGTTTTAGAAGATAAAATTATCAAAAATCACTACGCAAGTGAATATATATATAACAAGCATAAAAATGCAAAAACATGTGGAATTATTAGCGTTGACAAGGTAAATGGAACAAAAATCGTTGCAGAACCTCTTGGAATTATTGCAGGTATCATTCCTACAACAAACCCGACATCTACCGCAATTTTCAAATCATTAATTGCATTAAAAACAAGAAACGCAATAATTTTTTCACCGCACCCGAGAGCAACAAAATCAACCATTGAGGCTGCAAGGGTCGTTTTAGAAGCTGCGGTTAAGGCGGGTGCACCGGAAGACATTATCGGCTGGATAGATGTTCCGTCGGTTGAACTGTCAGGGCAACTTATGCAGCATCCTGATATAGCTTGCATTTTGGCAACAGGCGGTCCGGGGATGGTTAAGGCTGCTTATTCTTCAGGCAACCCTGCGCTTGGCGTAGGTCCGGGAAATACTTCCGCCGTTATTGACGAAACCGCTGATATTAAAATGGCTGTATCTTCAATCATTATGTCAAAAACTTTTGACAACGGTATGATTTGTGCTTCAGAACAATCGGTTGTTGTTGTTGAAGATGTTTATGAAGAAGTTAAAAAAGAATTCCAGTACAGAGGTGCTTATTTGGTATCAAAAGCAGAACAGCAAAAAATGATGGATTTGCCGTTTATTGATCCGAACAGAGGTACGGCACATCCTTCTATTGTTGGTCAGAGTGCGGTTAAAATCGCTGAATTATCAGGATTTGAAATCCCTCAATATTCAAAAATTCTCTTGGTTGAAAGACCTTCTGTTGATTGGTCTGATCCGTTCTCAAGAGAAAAATTATCGCCGATTTTGACAATGTATAAAGCAAAGAACTATGAAGAAGCTTCAAAAATGGCATTTGAACTTGTTTCAAAAGGCGGTGCGGGGCATACGGCAGTGCTTTATACCGATTCAAGAAGTCAGGAAAGAATTGATAAGTATGCCGAACTTATGCCTGCGTGCCGTGTTATGATTAACTGCCCGTCATCTCAAGGTGCAATCGGTGATTTATATAACTTCAAACTCGAACCGTCATTATCACTCGGTTGCGGTTCTTGGGGTAAGAATGCAATATCAGGAAACATCGGGGTAGAAAACTTACTTAACTACAAAACAGTTGCTGAAAGGAGAGAAAATATGTTGTGGTTCAAGGTTCCTTCTAAGGTATATTTCAAACGCGGGGCAACTGATTTGGCTCTGAGAGAACTTGAAGGCAAAAAACGTGCATTTATAGTAACAGACAGATTTTTATTCAATTCAGGTGCGGTTGATGCCATTACTAAAGTTCTTGACGAAGTCGGCATTGACCACGAAATTTTCTTTGATGTTAAACCTGATCCGACATTATCAACTATCAGACAGGCAATGGAAATCATCAAACCTTATGAACCTGACTTGTTTATCGCGCTTGGCGGAGGTTCTCCGATGGATGCGGCTAAAATTATGTGGCTTATGTATGAACAGCCGGATACTGATTTTAGCGATATTTCAATGAGATTTATGGATATCCGTAAGAGAATTTGTGCTATTCCTGATTTAGGTAAAAAGGCTACTATGGTTTGTATTCCGACAACATCAGGTACGGGTTCTGAGGTTACTCCGTTTGCAATTATCACGGATGATGAAACACATATGAAATATGCGATTGCTGACTATGCTTTGACTCCGAATATGGCAATTATCGACCCGAATTTTGTTGACGGTATGCCAAAAGGTCTGACTTCCGCATCAGGTATTGACGCTTTAGTTCACGCAACCGAAGCTTATGTTTCTTGTATGGCTACAAACTTTACAAATTCAAATGCATTAGAAGCTATCAAGTTGATATTCAGATATTTGGAACCTGCTTGGAGGGAGGGTGCTAATAATCCTAAAGCAAGAGAAAAAATGCACTATGCCGCAACTATTGCAGGTATGGCATTTGCTAACTCATTCTTAGGTTTGTGTCACTCTATGGCTCATAAACTCGGTGCAATGTTCCATATTCCGCATGGGGTTGCAAACGCATTATTATTCAGACAGGTTATCAAATACAATGCGGTTGATTATCCTCACAAACAGGCAACCTTCCCGCAGTACAAATATCCTGATGCTAAAGAAAAATATGCTCAAATCTGTGATGAACTCGGATTTGGCGGAAAGACATTAGATGAAAAAGTCGAATTATACATAAATGAAGTTGATAAACTGATGAAAGCAATTAATTTGCCTAATTCAATTAAAGACTTTGGCGTAACGGAAGATGAATTCTATGCAAAACTTGATGAAATGGTAGAACTTGCATTTGATGACCAATGCACGGGTGCAAACCCTGCATATCCCCTGATGAGCGACATCAGAGAAATCTATATCGACGCATTCAACGGTGTTGTAAGAGATTACTACCCTGCAAAATCACCAAAGAAAAAATCTTCTAAATAATTGAGATTATATCTTTAAATAAAGGCACCTGATTATGTCAGGTGCTTTTTTATATCTCATTTAAAAAACATGCGCTGAAATGGTTTTGGCTGATTTCTTTAAGTTGTGGAATTTCAATCGTACATCTGTCCCCGCAGTAGTCACAACGAGGGTGAAAACGGCAACCGTCAATTTTTTGCTGAAGCGTTGGAGGCTGACCTTTTATTGTTTCAAGTGCAGTTTGTTTATTTGATGGAATAGATTTTAACAATGCTCTTGAATACGGATGATTCGGGTTTGTAAAAAACTCTGTTGTGCTTGCGCTTTCAACTATTCTGCCTGCGTACATTACCGCAATATTTTGGGAATTTTCGCTTACAAGTGCCAAGTCGTGAGTAATCAGAAGAATTGAAGTCTGATTATTCTGTTTGATTTCGTTCAAAAGCTTCATAATTTGAGATTGAATAGTCACATCAAGCGCGGTTGTCGGCTCATCTGCTATCAGAATTTGCGCATCCGTTGCAAGTGCCATTGCAATAACGGCTCTTTGTTTCATTCCGCCCGAAAATTCGTGGGGGTAACTATTTAGCCTATTTTTTGCATCGGGAATTTGTACCGCTTCAAACGCTTCGAGAGCCTGTTTTTGCGCTTCTTTACCGTGAAGATTTTTATGGATTTTAATGACCTCCAAAAGTTGGTCGCCTACGGTGTATAACGGGTTTAGCGATGTCATAGGATCCTGAGGGATGAGTGCAATTTTTCCCCCACGGATTTTGCTCATCTCTTTTTGGGTTTTATTTAAAAGGTTTTCGCCGTTATAAATAATCTCTCCGCCTGTTATTTTTGCGGTTTTTGGTATGAGGTTTAAAATACTCATTGCGCTCATTGTTTTTCCGCACCCTGATTCCCCGACAAGCGCAAGTGTCTGACCTTTTTCAAGCGAAAAATTCACATCAAAAAGTGCCTGATAAAAATTATCCTCGGAATTAAAACCTAAATTCAGATTTCTCACTTCTAAAACAGACATCAAACCCATTATATTGTTTTTAAAATTTCAAGTAAATAGTTTTTATGTCGGATATTTTGATATTACTTTTCTTCTTTATATCCGAAATCTTTTAAAATATTGTCTTTTTTGCGCCAGTCTTTTTCAACTTTAACTTCTAATCCCAAAAAAACTTTTTTTTCAGTTATTTTTTCTAAATCCTGCCGTGCTTCGGTGCCGATTTTTTTGAGCAGACTTCCGCCTTTGCCGATTAAAATACCTTTCTGGCTTTTTGTTTCGCAGTAAATTGTTGCGTAAATCTTATCAATATCTTCCTGTTCAAAATAGTTTTCAATTTTAACCGCAACGGCGTGAGGAATTTCGTCTGATGTGTTTAACAAAATCTTTTCTCTTATTATTTCCTGTGCCACATCACGCATGGTTTCTTCCGTTACAACATCTTCGGGGTACATAATTTCGCCATTGGGCAGTTTTTTGTACAAATTTTTCAGCAGGGTATCAATATTTCGTCCTGTTTTGGCTGAAACCCTTACAACAGGTAGATTTTCGTTAAAAAGCGTTTTGTAACTCAACAGATTTTCTTCGATTTTTTCGGGCTTTTTAACTTTATCAACTTTGTTCATTACAATAATAATCGGGATTTTTGTTTCCAAAAGGTTCTGAACTATCCATTTGTCGCCTTTGCCGGCAGGCTCGGAGCCGTCAACAAGAAAAATTATCGCATCAGCATCGGGAATAGCAATTTTTGCCTCATCAATAAGAAATTCGCCGAGTTTGTTCAGTGGTCTGTGAATCCCCGGGGTATCAATAAAAATTATTTGTCCATTTTCGTTTGTCAGGATCCCTTTAATGCGTTTTCTTGTTGTCTGCGCCTTGTCCGTTGCAATAACAATTTTTTGCCCCAAAATCTGATTTAACAGGGTAGATTTGCCTACATTGGGGCGTCCTATAATAGTTACAAATCCGCATTTCATGTTTGTATTGTAACATAAATTTACCAAATATTAATAAACTAGCAAAATTTTTTATTCTCGACTATTATATATGTTAGAAGTGTAGTTTTTAAAGATAACGGGTAATATGGTAAGTAGAAAATTTATAATTACAACTGTTCTTTCAGTCGTTTTAATTGCAGGTAATGCTGTATTTGCAGGCAGTGATTTATTAAGAATGGATGTTAAAAAAGCATCAAGTGAGGATACGGTTGATGTTACTTTTTATACAACGGGAGCACCTACAAATACCGTTGTAACAAGAAAATCAGGCAATACTTATGTTGTTTTACTACCAAATGTTGCAGGCAATCAATCTATTGTTCCCGCATTGGGCGGTGTAAGGGATTTGGTTTCCGATGTCAGTGTAAAAAATGTTGATGACGGAATAGGTGGTTATACAAAAGTTACTTTTAATACTACCAAACCCGTTAAAATTCAAACTTATACCAAAAAAACCGCACCTTTGACAAAAGCTCAGCAGGATTATAAAGATTTAATCGCAAAAAACAGTAAATTTGATCCTGATAAAAAGATGGAAAATTTCAAAAAATCGAGTACTGTACCATCTGCGGGGCAAAAACCTGTTTCATCAACAACTACAAAACCTACTACATCCAAACCTGTAGAAACAAAGAATGTTAATACTCAAACTACACAAAATAAAACAGCGCAACCTACAACAAAAATTGCACTCAAACCCGTTGCGGTGCATGTTCCAGTTGTTAAACCTGAAGCGGTAAAAACCAATACACAAACACAGGCTACAAAACCAATGAATAAAGTAGAAACAAAACCTGTTAATGATACAAAAATTGAAATAAAATCGGAAACGAAGACGCCAGAGGTCACTCCTGCACCAGCATTTGATTTAAAAAATCCGCCTGCGGATTCAAAAAATGCAAAAGCTGATAATTCAAAAACAACCCATAAAACAGTTAAAACAAAAACAACAAACAAAGGTTTACCGATTATCCCGATTGCAGGTGCGTTGTCGGTTATCGGAATATTTATTTTAGGTGCTTTGATGAATATTGTTGCTAAAGCAGTTAAAAATAATTCTAAATTAAAGGAATATCTCGAAAATTATAATTCCGAAACTCAACAGGTAAATGGCAGTGATTACAGCCAAATTGCCGATAACGATAATTTGACTTGGCAGGAAAAATATAAACTTTATTCACAGGCAAAAGATACTCAAAATCAGGGTGGTGCATCTTATGTTACAAATCTTGAGGGAACAAAGGGTGCCCTTGTAAATGATGTCATGGCTGCGCGTGTTTCTCAGATGGAACATGCACTTTCACAAACTCCTTCTATGAACAAATTTGTATCTTCATCAAAAGGTGTCCAATCAGAAGACGATGCAATTACAAGAAAAATGTCGGGACTTAATCTTAAATCATTTGCTAAAAATCTTGATTTGAAAATGTCAAGCAGACAAAATCTTTCCCAAGAAAATGCTATGATGACTGAACCAATGAAAGAAAGTCAGCATGTTGTTCTCAAAAACACAGGACTTACCATGAGCCAAAGAAATATCGGCGGTCACGGGTTTAGTATTTCAGATTTGGTCAGAACCGGCAGAAGATTTTTACCTAAGCCAAAAGTCTCTGATGAAATGAAAGAAATTCAGGAGCAATATTTACTTTCTTCTGTTGAGGAATATCTAAATATAATTGATAATGAAGATCAAATGGTTACACCTGTTCAGAATTCTGCAGCAGCTGAAGAGATTAAAAATATGATATCGAAACGCAGTCGTTCTGACATGACAAATGTTACTAATCCGATGGATAAGAAAACTCCGTTTAAAAAGTCGCAAGCATCTGATTTTAATATTTCTATCAGGTCGAAATACGATATAGATAAGGACAAATGTATTTATATGGTTGAATCTGACGGTATTTCCGCGTTAATTGGTAAAATAGGTGAAAATGTTTATGTACTGAAAAAATTTGACAATATTGTAAATAAACCGCTTCAGGTAAGACTTGATTACGGAAGTGTTTACATTGTCAAAGTCGGCGACTTCAAATGTCTTGTTGATGTAGCAGAAGACAAAATGGGAACTCTGTTGGAGATATAATTAAAAGGCAGTATGGCACTAAGATACTAAGCACTAAGTTCTTTTCAGGTTAATTTTTGATGAAAAAGTTTTTGTTATATTGTTTAATTTCAGGGTTGGCTTTATTTTTTGGTTTTTGTCTTCATAAAAAACCTGATGATAAAGTGCATATTGCGTTTGCGACATGGGGTTCGGAATCCGAAATAAATATTTTAAAACCCATGCTTGAGGATTTTGAAAAGCAAAACGAGGGTATAAAGGTGGATTTGATGCACATTCCGCAAAATTATTTTCAGAAAATACACCTTTTGTTTGCCTCAAATACTGCGCCGGATGTGATTTTTATAAATAACCTTTATTTGCCGTTGTATGCGAATGCAGGGGTATTGGAAGATTTGACGGGTTACAGGGAATTTGAATATGATAAATATTTCTCAAAATCCATCGAGGCAATGAAATTTGATGACAAAATTTATGCTCTGCCGAGAGACGTTTCAAACCTTGTATTTTTTTATAATAAAGATATGTTCAAAAAATATAAAGTTTCCTATCCGACAAGCAATTGGTCACTTGATAATTTGTTAAATAAAGCACAAAAACTTACTACAAAGGGTACTTTTGGAATCTCGTTTGAGGAAAAACCGCTCTATTATCTTCCGTATATGTTGTATTACGGCGGTTGGAATGCAGATGACAGTGCTAATTATTTTAAAAAAAATGTTTTAAACGAGCCAGAAAACAAAAAAGGATTAGAATTTTATGCTGATTTAAGAAGAAAATATCATGTTGCACCCCAAAAAGAGGAAATTGGAAGTGCTACAATGGCTCAGATGTTTTTGCAGGGCAAAGTCGGAATGTATCTGTCAGGTCGCTGGATGGTGCCAAAGTTCAGAGATGAGGCAAAATTTGACTGGGATGTGATTGAATTTCCGCATAAAATGTTTATGGATAGTTCTGGATGGGCGATTTCAAAATCGTCAAAGCACAAACCTCAGGCAGCTAAACTTATAAAATTTTTATCCTCAAAAGATAATTCCCAAAAGTTTGCACAAAGCGGGCTGATTGTTCCTGCAAGAACGGACAGTGCTTATTCAAAATCGTTTTTGGACGGGGAAAAACCAAAAAATACGCAAGCGTTTTTGAATACCGCAAAAAATTCCGTTCCCACTCCCGTTACGGTTAATTACAACGAAATTCTTGATGATTTGACCTCCAAAACGGAATATCTTTTTAATAGATAATTTTATTAATGTTATAATCTCTTTATGAAAGCAATTTTGTATTATGCTCCGAAAGATATAAGGTTTGAAGAAGTGCCTGTTAAACCGCCTGAGGACGGCGAGGTTGTTGTAAAAGTTATGTCGGCACTGACCTGCGGAACAGATGTAAAAACATACCGCAGAGGTCATCCTGTACTTATAAAAGAGGTGCCATCGGGTTTTGGGCATGAGTTCTCGGGAATTATTGAAAAAGTCGGCAGAAATGTTGAGGGGTTTAAGGTCGGTGACAGGGTTGTTGCGGCTAATTCTGCGCCGTGCGGAGAATGTTTTTATTGCAGGCATGAGGAATACAATTTGTGCGAAAATCTGAATTTGTTAAACGGTGCGTATGCGCAGTATATCACAGTTCCTGCACGAATTGCCAAAAAAAATATGCTCATTTTACCTGATAATATGAGTTTTGACCGTGCCGCATTTTGCGAACCTCTTGCAAATGTTGTTCACGGCGCATACAGAACCGAAATTAAAGAGGGGCAGAGTGTAGGGATAATTGGGATAGGCCCTATCGGTTTGATGTTCGCGAGGGTGGCAAAACTTATGGGCGCAAGAGTAATTGTTGCAGGCAGAAATCCGCTAAAACTTAAAATGGCGGAAGATTTTGCACACGCTGATGAAATCGTTGATTTAAAAAAATACCCTAATCCTGTCAAAATTTTTAAAGATTTTTCCGATGAAGGTAAGGGTTTGGATGTTGCGATAGAATGTGTCGGACTGCCTGAAATTTGGGAACAGATTTTTGATTGTGTGCGTCCGGGGGGTACGGTGCATTTCTTTGGCGGGTGTAAATCGGGGTCAAAAGTCAGTTTTGACACAACAAAAATGCACTACGGCGATATAAAAATGCTGAGCGTTTTCCACCACACCCCGAAATATTTTAGAAAAGCGTTTGATTATATTGCATCAGGCGAAATTGAGGTGGAAAAACTTATAACGGGTACTTTGCCTTTAGATAAGGTTGAATACGCCATGCAACAACACATAGACGGCAAAGCGATTAAATTTTTAATCAAGCCGTGGATGTAACTATTAAATTCTCTCGCCTGTTTGTTTATCAAATTTGTATAAATCGCTGGAATTTATTGACAAATTAAGTGTTTTGCCGATATTAAAATCGGAACTTAATACGGCGGAGCATCTTTTTTCGCTGATGTTAAAATATGCAATCCTTTCACTGCCGAGCATTTCTGAAATATCAACTTCCACAGTCAGTTTTATATCGCCATCAGGATTGACCATTTTTTCGGGGCGGACACCGTACAAAATATTTTCATCAAGCCCCAAATTTTTTCCGTCAATAAAATTCATCTGCGGGGAGCCGATAAACCCTGCAACAAAAGTATTTTTCGGGTCGTTATAAATTTCATTCGGTGTTCCGATTTGTGAGATATTGCCGTTATTTAACACTACAATTCTATCGCCCATAGTCAGAGCCTCTGTCTGGTCGTGGGTGACATAAATAAATGTTGTCTGCAATTTTTCGTGAAGTTTTTTAATTTCTGAGCGCATCTGAACACGAAGTTTTGCATCAAGATTAGATAGCGGTTCATCCATAAGAAATACTTTCGGGTTTCTTACAATAGCACGCCCAAGAGCCACTCTTTGTCTTTGACCGCCTGAAAGTTGTTTTGGCTTGCGGTCTAAATATTCGGTTAAATTTAGAATTTGCGCTGCCTGTTTAACTTTTTCTTCAATTTCTGCTTTTGGAACTTTGCGCATTTTTAGACCAAAGGCAATATTTTCTCTGACTGTCATGTGGGGATAAAGTGCATAACTCTGGAAAACAAAGGCTATATCTCTATCTTTTGGCGGAATATCATTGACTTTTTTATCACCTATAAAAATTTCACCTTCTGTTATATTTTCTAAACCTGCTATCATGCGCAAAAGTGTTGATTTCCCGCATCCTGACGAACCGACAAGAACGATAAATTCTTTGTCTTTAATCTCTAAATCTATGCTATTTATTACGACTTTATTATTGTCATAAGTTTTTTTGACATTTTTTAAAATTACGTTACTCATCTTCTTCCTTTTCTGTAGGGATAATTATACTATACAAATTTCCGTTATCAGAACTTATATTAAAAAATCCGTTTGCTCTTTTAATTAAAATACTTGTTGTTCCGAGACTGAAACTTTTTACTATATTCTTTTTACTTTTTTCAATTTGAGCATATGGATTACATATATATCGCAAATTTTCCTGCGAAATTTCAGAACCTGTGTCCTTAATTTTTATCTGCAAATATTTCTTGTTTTCGTCAAGGCTATAGGTTATTGATGTTTCATCATCGGGAATGGAGATGTTAATTTGAATACTACCGGATTCGGTTGATTTAAGTGATAATTCAAGAATATTCATAAATGCCTTTTTTATAGCTTTCAGATCATTATATACATTTCTTGATTCAATTCCATCATAAGTAAAATCAATGTTTACTTTGTTATGATCAATATTATTTTCAAATTCTTTTAAAATATCTTTTATTTCGGAAACAATATCAAATTTTCTGTAATCGCTTTCATATTGCAGAGATTCGGCATAACTGAAATCAATAAATTTTTCTGTAAGTTCGCCAAGTTCAATTGTATTTGACTGAATAATTTTAAGGTATTTGTCTTGTTTTTCCGTTATTTCGCCTGCAATACCGTCAACTAGCCCCTGACAAAAACCTGTTATAGAGTTTATGGGAGATTTAAATTCGTTTTGAAGTTTAAATATCATTGCGTTTTTTTCGTTGTTAAATTTTTCAATCCCCTCTTTTTCAATATTATCATTGATAATTTTGGTATTATTTCTTATGCAGACACAGTAATCTCTGTCGATTTTTGAAGCCGTCAATTCAAGAAAATCATTTGGAGTTTCTGTTTCAATCAGAACTGCTTTTTTATATTTAACTGACTGTCTTACTGCTTTCAGCCCATTCGGAAAAAGTTCATTTATTGTAATATTTTCTGTAATATTCAAATTGTTCTTTGCCTGAAAATTTGAGTCTTTAACAAATCCGTCAGAATCAAGATACAAGAACATATCGGGCAAATTATCAAGAATTTTTTGAGATGACAGAAACAAATTAATATCTTTACCGAGTTTTTCAAAATTCATAATCTTGCACTCAAACCCCTTTATAATATATAATGAATGATAACACGAAATTAGTATTATGTAAATTTTTGTAATAATTTCAGACACTAAGTAGCAAAAAAATCCGTGGAGAGGGTTTATAAACAAAGATTGATATATGGATAGTTAAAAGAAATGCAGGTGATACTATGAGAGAAATTGAAAACAACCTAAACAACGTAAATTTCAAGGGAATCCCGCAAATGCCGGTACAGGAAGAAACTCCTGTTAAGGCAGAAACTCCTGTTGCTCCGACCGAGCAAAAAGAAATTAAAGATTTGAAGAATATGCCTGCTGCTGAACTTGGGAAATCACAGGTTGCATCGGATTCTGTTGAAACCGATTTGAAATTTTTGCAAAAACATCCGCAGTTGGTTGCCGAGCTAAATGAGGCTATGGACAAATATGCCCAAACCCACGGTGAAGAAGAAACCCTGCAAATGTTTGAAAAAATGCATCAGGAATTTGCAACAAAATAGGTTTTAAAATCTATACCCACATGCAAACGAATTGAAACTCAAAAAACTGCGTACGTATTTGAAAATACTGTAGTTTTCGGTATCTTTCTGTTCGGGGACAATGTATTGGGTAAAATCGACAGGGGTGCTTACCACCTGCATGTACTTGTTATTTGACATCTAACTCCTTTAACTGATTCAATTTTGTATTAATTTTGTGCATATATTCAAGATTGTCTGTTTTTCTTGCGTAATTTTGCGCTTTTGTCAAAAGTTTGTATGCTTTGTCTATGTTATTAAATTCGACCATAATATCTGCAGCAGCTTCGTAGTTCTGTGCTGTTTTTAAAGGTGTATCGCCCTGTGTGTAATCCTGTACTGCCTGAGAGAACGATTTAAGCGCTTTTTCAGGTTCATCAAATTTCAAATGCGCTTTGCCTGTATTTGATGATACAAAACCTTTAAGGTTGTAATTATCTGTTTCATCTGCAATTTCTTTGGCAAGTCCATAGTAGTCAAATGCTTCTTTTTCGTACATATCGGAATAAATGTTGCCCATTTTTGTAAGTGATGCGCTTTGAGCAGGCAGATTTTCGGCTTCACCTGCGTGAGAAACGGCACTTGCATAATGATTAAGGGCAGTAGTAATCTGACTTACATCATCATAAATTTGAGCCATTGAATAGTACGCTTTTGCCTTTACATTTTCATCTGTTGAAAGTTTTGTTGCCTGATGATAACTCTTTAGTGCTTGTGGCAGATAGTCGTGGTTATCGTAGATTTTGCCGACTTCAAAATAGATTTTGCCCGAAGTTTCTGTGTCATCTATTTCGTTTGCTCTATTGAGTGCTTTTTCAAAGGTTTGGATAGCTTTTTCGGGTTTTTGTGCGTAAGCAAATTTCTTTGCCTGAATAAATAACGATTTTAATTCCTTATCCTGCGGAATTTTTACTGTTGAATCGCCCGCAACATTGATAGGAATTACTTTTGAATTATTTTCTATTGAGGAAACGGGTTCTTGGTTTGTTTCCTGTAATTCTTCCTGACGTTTCGTTTTGCTTGTTGAGCCGTCGGGGAATTTGACTAAAAATCTTTCGTTGATGTCGTTTTCGTCATATTTGAAGTTGATTTTCTGTAAAAACAGAGTATCAACCCAGTTTTCAACAACTTTTGAATCTTTGTTTAAGGTCTCTGATATATGTCCGTCAAGCAATGATGCTGCGTTTTTGAGGTTTGATTTAATCAGTTTGGCATTTGGATTATCTTTTGTAACCTGTTTTTCGATTAGTGCAAGATAGCCGTCAACTTCGTCTGAAATGCTTTCGGGTGTGCCTATAGCAAGTGCGGTGTTTTTAAAATCTTTGAGAATTTGAGCAATATTTATCTGGGTGTTGTTAAATTCGGTATGATTTTCCTGCGCGTTTTGAACATAGGAAGTTGTTTGTCCCTGATTTTTTACCCTCTGAGAATTGATATTTACGTTAGAATAAGCACTTGCGGCGAATGACTGTGCGTAATTCGGGGTATAGGTTGGTTTTTGTTCCTGTGTATATTGAAGTCCTTTGCTTCTGGCATTAGGATTTGCACTTTCTTCGCGCTGAGCGTTGGCAGAGGCAGTCTGTTCTTCCTGCGCTTTGCGTCTGACGTTACTCCTTGCGTCTTGGTTTACATAAGGTCTTTGATATATGTTGTTAAGACTCAATCCCATTAATTACTGCCTCTACTAAATATACAAGTCCGGTACTTTATTTGTACCATATTTACCTTCTGATGTTGTCAATCATTTGTATGATTTTTGTCATGAATTATTTAAGGATTTTTTATCAAATGTCAAATTCAAAAATAAGCTCGTCTATATACATAGACGAGCTCATTTGATTTGTAAATTATTATTTAAGAGAATTTATTTCTTGATAATATTTATATTTATTCAGGTCTCCATCTTTTTTCGAACTTCTATATGCATCAATATCAAATTGCCCGCTAAATATTTCATTTTCATCAACTTTATTATTCCCGTTTAAGTCAATCGCAAACTGATTTTTCTTTTCATTGACAATATAATCAAATTTGTCAAGTTGCTTATCACTTTTACCATATCCGCCGTATTGTAAATTGCCTTTAAAAATTATGGAATTAACGTATTGCGGTTGAGAATATTCCGAGTATCTGATTAATTCTTTGTATCCGTTTCCAACCGGAATAAGTGTTCCTTTTTTGAATAATGTAAATTTACTTTTATTTCCGTCTTGTTTTGCATTTTGATCAAATTTTACGGTATATTCATTTTTATAGTTATTGACTTTGTCGCTATAACTGCCAAATGATAAACCAACTTGTATGCCTGATAATTCCCCTGTCATAATAGTTATCCTCCAATTATTATTTCCCTTACTTTTATAAAGTATTTTAATTGAATAAAATTGTTCAAAAAGGATTTTTTATTAAAATTTGTAAAGTATAACATAATAATAAAGTCAGGCAATTGCCTGACTTTATGTTATATTTTATTACTTATTCCCCGACGGCTTGTGCGCAGTCTGAACAAATCCTGTTTGAATTAAGTTCGCGGTATTTCCAGCAACGGGAGCATTTTTCGCCCTTTGCTTTGACAACCCAAATAGTGTAGCCGTCTTCTATATATTCATTCAAAATTTCTTCTGATGGTTTTTCATCTGTAAGTTGTGCTTGCGAAACGATGTAAATGTCTGACAAATCTCTTTCGTTTGCTTTTAATACAGAATTATCATCGGCTTTTACATAAACTCCGACTTCCAAAGCACTTCCGACTTTTTTGTCTGCCCTTAAAGGTTCAATTGCACGTGTTACTACTTCGCGAGATTTCAAAATCTTTGCAAAATCTTCTGCAAGTTGCTCATTGTTCCATTCAGGATGAATTTCAGGAAAATCTGCAAGCAGAATACTTATTAAACCGCCTTTTTGAGATTCGGGAACACTCTGCCAAATGTCCTCTGCCTGATGAGGCATTACAGGGGTTAAAATTCTCACAAGTGCCATTAGATTTTCATACAAAACAGTCTGGCAGGCACGCCGTGAAAGTGATTTTTTGCCAGCCGTATATAGTCTGTCTTTTACAATATCAAGATAGAATGAACTCAAATCTACTGCCGCAAAGTTTTGTAAGCATTGGAAATATTTGTAAAATTCATAACTCTCAAAACTTTGAGTTACTTCCTCAATTAATTTATTCAATTTGTGAAGTGCAAATTTATCAATGAGTTTCAAATCATTGTATTGAACATAATCATTTGCAGGGTTAAAATCAAACAGGTTGCCGATTAAGAAACGTGCTGTATTTCTTGTTTTTTTGAAGATTTCAACAAGTTGTCCGACAATGTTGTTTCCGATTTTAATATCGTTTTTGTAATCAACAGATGCCGCCCAAAGTCTTAAAATATCCGCGCCATAGTTTTTGATAATATCATCGGGACGAATGTAGTTGCCCAAAGATTTTGACATTTTTCTTCCGTCTTCACCGAATACAAATCCGTGAGTAAGAACCTGTTTATAAGGTGCTTTGCCCTGAGTTGCAATAGAGGTCAGAAGTGATGATTGGAACCATCCTCTGTGCTGATCAGAACCCTCTAAATACATATCGACAGGGGTATGTCCAAGTTCTTCACAGCGTTTTTCAACAACCGCACTCCATGAAACACCTGAATCAAACCAAACATCCATAATGTCTTTTTCTTTTCTGAAATGATTTTTACCGCATTTTGGACATACAAAGCCTGATGGCAAAAGTTCCTGCGCGCTATGATTTACCCAAGCATCAGAACTTTCTTTTTCAAAAATTTGTGCAACATTTTCAATAGTTTGGTCTGTGCATATAACTTCACCGCAGTTTTCGCAGTAGAAAATCGGAATAGGTACACCCCAAGCTCTCTGACGTGAAATACACCAATCCGTACGGCTTGCAACCATGTTGCCTATACGGCTTTCACCGCTTGCAGGAATCCATTTGACATTATGAATGGCATCCATTGCCTGATTTCTGAATTTATCAACCTTAACGAACCATTGCGGAGTTGCTCTGTAAATGACAGGGTGCTTGCATCTCCAGCAATGCGGATAACTGTGGCTGATTTCGTTTTGATATACAAGCGCTTTGCAGTTCTCTAACATATCGATAACCATATCGTTGCCTTTGTAGTAAGGAACTCCGACAAGTTCAGGGATACCTACTTCATCTTTCCAGCATCCTGTCGCATCAAGAGGTGAAAATACTTCAACTCCGTATTTTACCCCGACTTCGTAGTCCTCAAGACCGTGCCCCGGAGCAGTATGAACCAAACCTGTACCTGCATCAAGTGTAACGTGTTCGCCTAAGATTATTTTTGATTTCCTATCTAAAAGCGGATGTTTTGTGTTCATCAGTTCAAAATCCTGCCCGATAGCAGTTCCGATAACTTTTATATCGCTTTCTTCCCAGCCGACATCAGATAAAAACGCACCTAACAGGTCGGTTGCAGCAACATAAATGTCGCCTTTGTAGTCAAATAATGTATATTCAAATCTCGGGTGCATTGATATTGCAACGTTTGACGGAATTGTCCATGGAGTTGTTGTCCAGATAATTGCATAAACTTTTTTTCCTTGAGTATCAATCATATTTTTAATTTTGGACATTGATTCTTCGTCAAATTCAAATCTTACATAAATTGATTTTGAAGAAATATCTGCGTATTCAACCTCCGCTTCCGCAAGAGCGGTTTCACATGATGCGCACCAGTAAACAGGTTTTAAGCCTTTTTCAATATAACCTTTTTTGTACATCTCACCAAATACTCTGATTTGTTGTGCTTCATATTCGGGATTAATTGTCAAATAAGGATTTTCCCAGTTGCCTAAAACTCCCAAGCGACGAAATTCGCTTTCCTGCCCTTTGAGGTTTTTGTGCGCAAATTCTCTGCATTTTTGTCTTAATTCACCTTCGGTGATTGAATGACGACCGCCTTTGATATTTTTAACAACAGCATTTTCAATTGGCAGACCATGTCCGTCATACCCCGGAACCATTGGCGCGTAAAAGCCTTTCATAGTCTTATATTTAATCAGAATATCTTTCAGAATTTTATTCAAAGCAGTACCGACGTGAATTTTTTCCGAACTCAGATACGGCGGGCCGTCGTGTAAAACAAACGCTTTTGTCTTGTCACGGTTAGAAGTCATTTTTTGGTAAATATTATTTTCTTCCCATAATTGCTGAATTTGGGGTTCTCTTTGAGTTGCATTTGCTCTCATTGCTAAAGTCGTCTGAGGCAAATTCAGGGTATCTTTGTACTGTTTTTGTTCTGTTGTTTCGGTCATCTATTTATCCTCTGTGTCTTGTGTAATTTCTATTTTTTGCGGAACGGCCTTGTATTTTATCGAACTCCACAAACCGCCCTCACTATCACATTCTTTTATGTAATTATTCATTTTTTCGTAATCAAAACAATTTTCCCACCTTGCAATAACGACGGTTGCAACACAATTTCCGATAAGGTTAACTGTTGTTCTACCCATATCAAGAATTTGGTCTATACCAAGTAAAATTGCAACTCCGATAATCGGAATATGAAAACTTGCAAGTGTTCCCGCAAGTACAATCAGTGCCACCCTCGGTACTCCTGCCATCCCTTTGCTTGTGAGCATAAGTGCAAGCATTATCAAAATTTGTTGTCCTATCCCGAGTTCAAGTCCGTTGATTTGAGCGCAGAAAATTACCGCCATCGCAAGATATAATGTACTTCCATCAAGGTTAAAAGTATAACCGGTCGGCATTACAAAACTGACAATATTTTGCGGTACACCAAATCTTTCCATCAAATCAATTGCTTTCGGGAAAGCCGCCTCAGAACTTGCTGTTGTGAAAGCCAAAACCGCAGGCTCCTGTATTACCCGCAAAAGGTTTCTTAAAGATATTCGTGCATATTTGCAGGCAATAAATAAAACAAGCAGTATAAATACGGCAAGTGCGGTGTATAATGAGAAAATTACTTTAAAATAATTTTTTAAAATCGACAAACCGTTCATTCCGACGGTTGATGCTATTGCACCGAAAATCCCTAACGGTGCAAAATACATCACATATTCGGTGAACTTAAACATAACTTGCGAAACTGATTCAAGCAGGTTCATAACAGGTTTTGCTTTTTCGCCGACTGCGCATATCGCAATAGCAAAAAATATTGAAAATACCACTATTTGCAGTAAATTCCCCTCTGACATTGCTTCAACAATACTTGTTGGGATAATGTTATAAACGATTTCGGATATTGAGGTCATAGGCGCGCTTGTTGCCGCCATAAGTCCTGCCTCTTTCATAAGTTGAGGATTTGCGGTGATATTTCCAAAGCCATGACCGGGGTTAAACAGATTTCCCATAGCAAGTCCGATGATGAGCGCAAGCGTGGTTACTACTTCAAAATATATGATGGTTTTTAACCCGACTTTGCCGAGTTTTTTAATATCACTGTGGCTTGCAAGCCCTCTGACAAGTGTTGCAAACAACAACGGTGCAATAATCATTTTTACCATCCGCAAAAATATTACGGCAAAAACCTTCATTTTAACCGCATAAACGGGGCAAAAATGACCAAAAATAACACCTGCAACAAGTGCTAAAAATATCAACCATGTCAGTTTTGAATGTTTCAAAGTATATACCTCTGTGCAAATTATACTTCAAACATGGCGATACAAACAGTCATGCGCTATTTTTGTAATAAAAAATAACAAGTTAGAATTTCCTGACAAATATGTTATAATAACTTTATGAAAACTATTGTTTTAACTGGAATGTCGGGTTCGGGAAAATCAAGTGTCGGAAAGTTTTTAGCCGATAAGTTTTTCTGTCGGTTTTTTGATATTGACGAACAAATTATTCTGAACGAAAAAAAATCAATCAACGAAATTTTTGCACAAAACGGTGAAAAATATTTCAGAGATTTGGAAGTTCAGACGATAAAAAGTATTTTTAACCCCGAAAATTTGGTTATTTCGCTTGGCGGAGGAGCGTTTGAAAACGAAAATACAAGAAATTTTTTACTGAATAATTCCATCGTAATTTATTTAAAAACTTCCCCCGAAACGATTTTGGAACGGCTTAAAAACGCAGATGACAGACCGCTTTTGAACAATAATATGAATTTGGAACGCATTAAAAATATGCTTAATTCCCGAAAAAATAATTACGAACTTGCACATTTTACTGTTATAACGGATAATAAAAATATCGAACAAATCGGGAGTGAAATTTTAAAATGTGCAGGCTTGAAGTAAACATAAAAAGTGTGCAAAAAAATTATCCGATATTAATAAATAATCACGATATAGAATATTTGCGTGATGAAATTTTAGGTACTCTCTCATCCTCAAATTATATCGTTGTAATAAGTCAAAAAGTTTTTAAAATTTACGGTGAAATTTTAAAATTTCCGAAAGAAAAAGTTTTTGTTTTAAAAGACGGCGAAAAAGAAAAAAATATCAAAAATTATGCAAAAATTCTTGATTTCGCACTTAAACATCACCTGACAAGAGAAGATTCAATAATCGCCGTCGGAGGCGGTGTAGTCGGCGATTTGGCAGGGTTTGTCGCATCAACCTACATGCGCGGGATAAACTATATTCAGGTTCCCACAACGCTTTTGGCTTGTACAGACAGTTCTGTCGGCGGGAAAACGGCTATAAATACCGTTTACGGAAAAAATTTGGTTGGTTCGTTTTATCAGCCGTCTGCTGTTTTTATCAATGTAAATTTTCTCAAAACACTTGATGACAGGCAATTTAAAAGCGGGCTTGGGGAAGTCGTAAAATACGGGTTTATTGAAAAAAGTTGTCTTTGCGATGAAGAATTAAACCTGATGAATTTTCTTAATGAACATGTTGAAAACATTTTTAATAGAGATATTTTGACCCTTGCCGATTTAATAAAAATCTGCATAAAACTCAAAATTGCCGTAGTAAATCAGGATGAAAAAGAAAAAGGTCTGCGCAAAATTCTCAATTACGGTCACACTTACGGACATGCGCTCGAAAAGATTTTGAATTTCAGAAAATACACACATGGTGAGTGTGTAGTGGGCGGAATTTTATTTGCGCTTGATTTTGCGTTCAAAACTGGCAAAATTGACAAAGAATACAAATTTTTGTGTGAAGATTTGATTTCAAAATTTGAATTTCCCAAAATTCCTAAATATGATAAAAATAAAATCTTAGATATTATGCGTTCGGATAAAAAAGCAGGAAATGATTATATAACCTTTATTTTGCCGACTGAATATGCAAAAGTTGAAGCATTTAAATTTAATATTGACCAAATAAGTTTGTAATCAGTTGCAAAGCCTTTAATAATGTGGTACTATGGCATAAAAATTCGGTAGTAAAAAGATACGGGGAATTTATGAACTTAAAAGACTTACCCAAAAATCCTGTTGCAGTGACCATAAAAATGATAGGTTGCCACTGGAAAATACTCATAATAGCGGATTTGCTCGGTGGTACAAGACGTTTCAGCGAAATAAAAAAATCAGTAAAAGGAGTTACACAGAAAGTTTTATCGTCAAAACTCAAAGAACTTGAGCAGGACGGAATTTTAACCCGTGAAGAAGTCGGAACAAAGGTCGAATATACCCTCACAGACATCGGATATTCACTGCGCCCTGTTATATTGTCACTTTACGACTGGGGAAAAGATTACAAAAAATATGTTAAACTGACGGAAAATCTTACAAACGGATAATATTTTTAATTTTTTTGTTTTCCATTTTTTTCAAAACTTCTTTAAACGGAATGAGCGGTTCCATTTTAAATCCGCATTCATCTGATAGCGTTCCGCCCATGGCAAAAAGTTCTTCCTGCGGATAGCGACGGCAAATCGGCGGTCTGAAAAAATGTATTTTGCACCGTTTGGTGTCTGGGTCAAGATGTTTGCACTCAAAAATCAACCCGAGTTCATCTTTATCGATAATTTTTAACCCCGAATAAAAACTGAAAAGCCCCTGTAATTTTTCAAATTCTTTTTCGTCATTAAGAACATGTTTAAAATGTTTGACATAAATATGGGAACAGCACTGACCGCAACCCTTACATTTTCCCGTGCGCCAATAGTGTTTTCTGAAAACTTTTGCCCATATAAATTTTTTCAGTTTTTCAAACATAAATACATGATAGTATCAAAAACCGCTTAAAATTGTTAATTTTTGTAAATTAATGCATCAAAAAAGGCAAAACTAAATCTTGAGGATAATTAAGAAAAGAGGAAAGACAAAACCTATATACAGTTTTTAACTGACATAATACTATAACATAACCAAAAATAACCAACCTGACCTCGCAAGAGGTCTTTTTTTTACTAAAATTCTATATACCCATTTCGGTTAATCTAATTATTAGTATTTCTGAGCATAAATATTAGTTTTTTATCCCGAATAATAAAAACATGGAGGTATAGAATTATGAAAAAACTTATTATATTGAGTTTAGTTGTGTTTGTTATCACCGCTTTACATGCAAACGGAGTATGTTTATTAAAAGATTTAAAACCCGAACAAAACTGCACAGGAGGAGCATCACAAATTCCCGATACAAATGAAGTGCAGCAACTTAACGAAACAGAAAAAGATACCCTAAAACAAATGTATCAAATTCCTACAATGTCAGTTCCAATACAGTATAAATTCGGATTCCCAATGTTAAATCAGAACTGCATGTTTGGCGCCTGTTTCCCTAAGTAACCGTTTATCCTCTTTCACAAATCGTTCTTGCAACGTAAACACCTGATGCTGATGCCTGCAGTAAACCTCTTGTTACGCCTGCGCCGTCACCTATGGTAAACAGATTTTTTACACCTTCTGTTTCAAGTTCGTTTGTAAGTTTTACTCTTGCTGAATAGAATTTAACTTCAATACCGTATAAAAGTGTGTATCTTGATGCTGTTCCCGGGCAAAGTTTATCAAGTGCTTTTAGCATTTCAATGATACTTGTCATTTGGCGATAAGGAATTACAAGGCTTAAATCCCCTGGGGTTGCGCAGGTAAGTGTCGGATTAATTACGCTGGATTTAATTCTTTCGGGAGTAGAGCGTCTGCCTTCTAATAAATCGCCGAATCTTTGTACTAAAATTCCGCCTGCAAGCATGTTTGCAAGACGTGCTATATGCTGACCGTATTGGATAGGTTCTTTAAACGGTTCGGTGAATTTTTCGCTGACCAAAAGCGCAAAGTTTGTATTCGGAGTTTTGTAGTTTGCGTAACTGTGACCGTTTACGGTTGCGATACCCGAATAGTTTTCCTGAACAACTTCGCCGTTCGGGTTCATACAAAAAGTTCTGACTTCATCCCCGAATGTCGGCGAGTGATAGATAAGTTTTGATTCGTATAATTTTGATGTAAGCGGTTCAAAAACGGGCGCGGGAAGTTCAACTCTGACACCGACATCGACTGCGTTATTAACCATGCCGATTTTGTGTTTTGCAAATTCCTGCGTGAGCCAATCTGCACCCTCACGCCCAGGAGCAATAATTGTGTATTCTGCGCAAATCGTTTCGCCATTATCAAGTTCAATACCTTTGACCTGTTCACATTCAACAATAAGTGATTTTGCACAGACATTATTTAAAATAGTTATCCTTTGATCAAGATAATCTTGCATGTTTTTAAGAACATCAAGACTTCTTTCTGTTCCAAGGTGTCTGACAGGAGAATGAACGAGTTTTAGTTCGGCTAAAACCGCCTGATGTTCAAGTTCTTCAAAGACTTTTCTGTCGGTACCGAAAACTTCGTCTGTTGCACCGTATTTTAAGTATAAATCGTCTGCGTAACTTATTAAGTCTTCCGCATCTTTTCTTGACATGTATTCTGCTAAATGTCCGCCGACATCGGGAGTAAGGGTTAATTTGCCATCAGAAAATGCACCTGCACCGCCCCAACCGCATAAAAGACCGCACTTTTTGCAGTTGACACATTTTGGAGAACCCTGTCTTAACGGACATTTTCTTGTTTCAATGCGCTGCCCTTTTTCGATTAAAACCACTTTCCATTCAGGTTTTAATTTCATAATTTCCAAAGCGGCAAAAATCCCAGCAGGTCCTGCTCCAATGATAGCGACATTATACATCTTTTTCCCTTTCAAAATCTCTGCCCCCTAATCAGGGGGAATTACACTTCAGGCAGACAGCAGGTTAATCCTGCAAATATACCCAGCCAGTCAAGTTTATCTCAAAAAAAGTTTAATTTCAAGACGGATTATTTTTTGTTTTGTTTTTTTGTTCCTCTCTTCTTCCCAAATCGTGTCCCCATTCATTGATGGTTAAAAAGAATAATAAAATCAGATTAAGTTTTCGCCACATGTCATTTTTGTTTGTAAAAAATTCTAAATCATCCAGTTCTTTTTGTCTTTCTAATTCCTCTTGATATTTTTTTGTATGTGTTCTGTTTAAAACAACTTTCTTCTTATTTTTAATTTGATATAATTCGCCCTTTGGTGTTCTACCAAATATATATTTTTTATTTTCTTTATTTCGGATATGGATTGCAAATTCATCCGGATTTTTAGGATTAAAAAATGTTTTGTATTTTAATAACTTTCCGTTTTCTGATTTGAAATACCCATAGAGCATACTGTCATTTTTTTCTGTTGTATTAACATTAAATTCAATTTTTTTACCGTTATCAAGTTTGAGTTCAATATTATAATTACCATTACGATTTGATTTGATAACAGGTTTATCAACATCTGCAAGCCTGTTTAAATGATATGCGGGAAGAGTCTTTCCCATTTTAGAAACATCTTCAAAAAGTTCATTTAGGAATTTTTCCTGCTGTTTGACATCTTCCGGTTTAAAATATTCTTTTGTTGCAGGGTCATTGACAATTGCAAGGGTAATTAACCCAAATAAAACTCCCTTGCGAAACCATTCGGGCATACCTTGAGGGTTCTTTTTATTCTCTTTTGGCGGTTCGTAACTCTCGCGCCAATTAACATTAAAGGGTGTACTCCCTTTGAAATTTATATTTTTATATTTGTAATTTTGTATCGGGGATATTTTCATAACGATTTTTATAACGCAGTAACAAAATTTTTTTTGCTCAAATCATTTCTTTTTGGATGCTTTTTTGAGGGTTTTTGTGTAACGTATAGGACCTTTGCCGGCATTAAGCGTAGTTCTGCCTTTGGGGTCAACGGACACTCTACAACCCTTAATACCAAAAGATATACCTATTCCCGATTTGGAAATATTTATTCTGAATAAACCCAAATTTATACTTTTTCTGAACGAAAAACCCATAAAACTATAATATCATGTTTTTAAAGTTTTGCAACGGGTTGCGGGGTTTGTCTGATCGCCTGAACAAGCGAATAATAAAGCATCGGGTGGACATTCCCTTTCTGAACATCATTATATATAACTCGCAAAGCCTGCTTAGGTGTCATAGCCTGTTTATATACACGATTTTCTGTCAGTGCGGAATATTTATCGGCAATATTAAGTATCTGAAGATTAATATCGGGTACAAAATTTTTATCGTCTATAACATTATCGTGGTGGTTGCGGATTAATGACAAAACTTCATCATTTATTCCGCTGTTTTTGAGCAGTTGATACCCCAGTTCCGAATGAAGATGCATAATTTTGTATTCATTTTGCGTCAGTTTTCCGTTTTTATTCAGAATTTCGGGCGGAATAAGGACTTTGCCGAAGTCATGAAGCATAGCACCGTCTTTGAGGTCTTTAATGTTTACCTGACTTTTGAGCGCAGGCGGAAGAACTTTATAAATTTTCCCGCAAATTTCCGCACAGTCACGGCAATGTCCCTGTTTTAATTCCATAAGTTCTCTCATATTCAAACTGACAGGCAGATTGTTTTTATTGATTATGTCTTTTAATTCACGATTATGAAATATCATCGACATTATATTTTTTTCATCATAAAAACGCTCAACGGAATTATTCTGGAAACTGTCATTACTGATTTTGTTTCCAAACGGGATAGAATGATTATTTACTTGTACCTGACTGACAGGGTTACTAAACACCCGCCAAGGGTTAAATTTAATTCCCACTAAAAGACCACACTATTAATTTTCACACACGTATAACTACTACTTTATATATAAAGTATTTTTTTCAGGAGAAATTGCGCAAAATAAAAATTATGTAAAGAAATCTTAATTAAAAATAAATTAGTGCTACCATAAAAACATTATGGAAGAGATAAAACATATACTGATTTGCGGGATAGGAGCAATAGGCTCGATTTATGCAGATAAAATCAGCCGTTATGATAACGAAAATTTAAAAATTCTTGTCGATAAAAATCGTTTTGAAAAATATACAAAAAATCCCAAAAAATTTAACGGCAAAGAACTGAAACTCAAATATATTCTGCCTGATAATACCAATTTTAATGCTGATTTGATAATTATTGCCACCAAATTTGACGGGCTTTTTGATACGATAAAAAATATCAAAAATTTTGTAAAAAATGATACTATAATTCTTTCACTCCTAAACGGTGTAACAAGCGAAGATTATATCGCCGAAAAATACGGGTGGAAACATGTTGTTCACTCTTATTTCATCGGTCACAGTGCTATGCGTGACGGAAACGAAATTACTTTTGACGGCAGAGGGGATATTGTTTTCGGAGTTTTAAACCCTGAAATTACCGAAAAAAATGACGAAATTTTACTGAAAAATTATTTTGAAAAAGTCGGGATAGATTACAGAATACCTGATGACGTTCAGCACTCAATGTGGCTGAAATTTATGCTCAATGTTAGTTCTAATCAAACATCGGCTATTTTACACAAGACTTTTGGGCAGATGCAGGAAAGTCCGAAATTCAGAAAACTGCTCAGAGATATAATGCAGGAAGTTGTTGAAATTGCGAATGCTTGTGGGGTTAAAAATACCCAAACGATTATTGACGAGGCATTTGAAAGTTTTGACAAAATGAGTCCTGACGGCAAAACCTCTATGCTTCAGGACATTGAAGCGGGCAGAAAAACCGAAGTGGAAATGTTTGCCGGAACAGTAATTGAACTTGGTAAAAAATACAATATCCAGACCCCGTATAATCGGGTTCTAAAAGAAATGATAGATATTTTAGAAGAATAATTTAAAATCGGCACCCACCCTTACTCCCTCACAAGGGAGGGGAAATATAAATGTCTTTAAGAATTATTACAATATTTTCGTACCCCTTTACAGAATCCGAAAATTAATTTATACTACATGGGTAGTAAAAATTACGAGTGCGGAAATGTTAGTAAGTTTAATGGCAAGGTTAAATGCGATAAACACGATGCACAATGCGCAGTGGGCGATGATGCAGAACAGCCGTAACATGATGCAGGTTGCAAGAAATTTGTCTTTCGGCGGGTATGATATGAATACTCTGCATGATTTGGATACCCGTTTTGCACTGAACAATGTTCAAAATCAGACACTTTATATGATAGCCGAAGCGCAGGAAAAAGCCGCAGCGCAACAAATGGCTCAGGAAGCAAAAAATAATAAGATTTCTTATATTGCGTAAGAATTATAAAAATTTTGGTAACTATATACTATTATACAGTAAGATGTCATTGCGAGTGTTAGCGAAGCAATCCAGCCGTTTAATTTGTTGATAAAGATAAAAATGCTGGGTTGCTTTGTCGGCAATCCTTTGCCTCCTCGCAACGACAAACATCGCTGTAATATTGTATATAGTTACCAAAATTTTTTTCCTGTGGAGAGGGCAACATCGGTTTATTTGTCTGCTTTTATAACTATTAAATTACGTTCGGTTTGTTCTTCTAAAGGCAGTTGATATTCAATAATATCAACAATTTTGGCATTGTATTTTCTTAAAACTTTTTGTGCCGATGTGATTTCTTCCTGTGCTTTTTTCGATTTGAACGCAACAAAATATCCGTCTTTTTTGGTCTTTGGCAGAGCGTATTCGCAAATTTTATTTAAAGATGCAACGGCACGGGATGTCACAACATCAAATTGTTCTTTAATATTTTCCACCCTGTCACAAACTGGGGTAAGATTTTCAAGTTCCAAAGCATTTTTAATGTTTTCAACGGCACGAATTTTTTTGCCGATACTGTCAACGGCTGTAATTTTTATCTGTGGATATTTTATTGTCAGAGGAACAGACGGGAAACCTCCGCCTGTGCCGATGTCAAGCAGGGTTTGAGGTATGCCGTATTTGTCAAAAAATTTGCCAAGAGAAAGCGAATCGCAGATATGTTTTTCCCACAAAAATTTTTCGTCATTTTTTGAAATGAGATTAACTTTGTGGTTTTCTTCAATAAAAAGTTGCGAATATTTTTCAAAGTCCTGTTTATTTTCCATATTTTTTTTCCAGTTTGGCAAATTCATCGGGGGAAACAAATTTTTTGATATATTCGGTTTTTGAATCAAATTTTTCTGCATTATCTTTTGACATTGAAGTTTTTGCGGTATTTTTTGCCTGAATGAAATATTTGTAGGCGTTTTCAAAATCTTTTCTTAAAAGGTAATAGTTGCCGATTTCCGATGATACATCAGCGATGTAGAACGGTTCATTTAACTGTTTTGCGTAATTGTATGCCTGATTTAAATAATCAAGAGATTTTGCGCTGTCTTTCGGGGCATAAATTTCAGAAAGGTGTCGCGCACTTGAATAAAGACCGTTGTAATTTTTTATTTCTTTATCAATTTCTATACTTTTTTCGTAATATTTTACCGCTAAATCGGTTTTCCCCGTTTCATCACAGAGTTCTGCGAGATTTGCCATCGCTCTTGAAAGATAATTGTTATCTTTGTTTATTTCAATACATTTTTTGTAATAAAATACCGCTTTTTCTATATCGTCTTTTTCGTCAAAAATTCCGCCAATACGGTAATAGAGTTGTGCAAGTATTGATTTGTCGGTGTCGGGTGTTATAAGTTTGACTGATTTTTTATAGTATGAAAATTCTTCGTTTAAGTTGCCAGAAATCTTTGCAAGTGTGAGATAGACTTTTATTCTCAAGTCATTTGGCAGATTTGGTTTTTGGTCAAGTTCGTTAAGAATGTATCTTGCGTTGTCCTGTTTATAGGTCGTAAAGTAGATATTTGCCATATCAAGTTGGACTTCCCACGCTTTTTCTTCTTCGGAAATATTGAAATAGTAGTCCTGTAATTTTGTCAGATATTCAAGCGCATTGTGCCAGTCTGAAAGTTGTTTGTAAGATGTCACAAGCCGTTTGTATATTGTCGGCAAAAATGTGTCAAAATTATCGTCATCAGTTTTATTCAGGGCACTTTGGTACAACATAACCGCCTGTTTGTAATTGTATTTTGATTCTTGTTCTTTTGCATTGTTAAGAATATCAGTCAGTGGCATTTTTGTGCTACTGAGTGTGATTTCTTTGTTTGTAACTTTTTCTTGTATAAAATTATTAATTGATAATGCAATGTTATCTAAAATAGATTCATCTTCAAAAATAAAGTTAATTTTTTCAATTTTTTCTTCTTTTGTTTCCTCTTTAACAGGTGCAGTGGTCGGAGTTTGTCCGGTGGTTTCCTGTTTTGGGGTAAGAGGCTGAACAAACTGCGCAAGATTAGGCTGAAAACTCTGAACAGGTGGTTTTTTAGGCAGAAACAGGCAGTGGTAATCTATTTCATTCCTCATTGTCTGACGGGACAGGCGCAAATCACGTTCCATGGGTTTTAGCGGAAGTTGGGTTTCGTACAAATCAACGCAAGCCTTGTGAAGTTTGATCATTACACTCTGTTGAATCTGCTGTTCAATAATCTCCCTGTAAAAATCTTTCAGATAAAGGCTTTCGCCGTCAACGCTCAAGAGATAATTTTGTACGAAAAAGTATATTCTTTCCTGATTAAAAAGATGTAAAGATTTAATTAAATTCACATGGATAGGTATTCGCATGAGTGCAAGAAGTCTGAAAAGATGCAGACTGACAGGGTCAATGAGCATTAGTGCTTCTTTGCGTACAAATTCCGAAAAACCCATGCCGCTTTTTGAAAATACTTCTAAAAATTTTACAAGACTGTATTGTCTTAACTGCATTATTCGGATTGAAAGATTAATGTAGGTATAATAGCCTCTTGTCTGCTTATAGAGTTCGTTTGACAAAGGTCCGATATTTTTTATTTCGTTTTCGCGAAGGCATTTTTCAAAATATTCTTTTGAGAACGCAAGAATGCTTACTCTGTCATAATCAACATTGTTAAATTCTTCATAATTAAAAGTTCTTGAGGATAAAATAATTTTTATGTTCTCAAATTTTTCAAGGTGTTCAATAAAATTGAGAATATCTTTTTTGTTTTCTTTCAGAATTGACTGAAACGAATGAAGAATGACTACTATCGGGTTGTTTACCGCATTGAAATATGAATTGATTTTCTGGGTAAAGTTATCGACTTTTGCTTTTGGTAGTGTGATAGTGCCTTTCAAGGCATAATTTCTGAAAGTTTCAAAAAATGACAAAAGCATATCGTCTAAAATTGTTGTTTCAAGGCACATATATCTTATAAGAACAACATTTTCGTTCAGATTAGAATTTACGTAATTGAGAATTTCGCCTTTGCCAGAGCCTGCAAAACCGTTTATGAGCAGTAATTTTTTGTCATTTTGTAAAAAATCGCAAATTTGGTCTATCTGCTTTTCGTTGTTCCCTATAAGATAGGTATTATACGGTAAATCAGGAGAAATATCTTTTATATTAATTTTTTGGTTTATGTAACTTGTGTTCATATTTATATATTCTTAAATCGACAATTCACGACTCACAATTCACTATTCACGAAAATCAGTTTACTCTGTTTCTGCCGTTATTTTTGGCATGGTATAGTCTTTTATCTGCGGATTCAATAATTTGTGAAGATTCTGTTCCATCAAGTCCGTATGTTGCAACACCAAGACTTATCGTGACGTTGCTTTCTCTGTTCCCGCTTAGTTTGAATTTTTGAGTAGCGATAATGTCACATAATTTTTGTGCTATCTGATTTGCTTCATCCTCTTTGGCATTCGGAAGAATTATGCTCATTTCTTCTCCGCCGTAACGGCATACAATATCACTTGAACGGACATTTTTCTTTAATAGGAACGCAACTTGTCTTAATACTGCATCGCCCGACTGATGTCCGAAACTGTCATTGAATTTTTTAAAGAAATCAATATCTAATATTATCAAAGAAAATATGTTCTCATAACGCTCTGCATTAGCACAGAACATCTGCATTTGCTCCTGAAAATATCTGTGGTTGTAAAGTTCTGTCAAACCGTCTGTTGTTGCAAGTTTATACTGTTTGTCAAAATCTCTTGATTTAATCAGATATTTGGCTATGACTGTCAGAATAAACGCAAGAATTGTGAAAGTGATAGGCGAAACAATTTCTATCCACAGATTATGGTGAATCATCATATAATAACTCATAATTACATGGGCAAAATATAATGTAACAGTCAGCCCGATAATGACAGGCATGGAGTCAATAGCAAGAACGATTATGACCGTTAGAAGAACAAGAATTAATGTCAGGGTAATATTCATCGCAGGGGCTGTCTTTTTAATTAAATCATTATTTAAAAGGTTATTTACATAAGTTGCCTGAACTTCAACACCGGGGAAAACTCTGTCAACAGGTACGGTTTTTATATCCGAAAGGCTTGAAACCGTTGCGCCAAAGTAAACAATTTTGTCTTTAAAATCAAACTTATAACTCTTATCCCCCTCCATTGCCTTTAAAAGTTTGTAAAGCGAAACATGTTCATAAGTGCCCGCAGAACCGTACCAATTCAATGTTACAGAACCGTCTTTATTAACAGGAATTTTCTTATCCCCCAAAATCAGTTCACCTTTTTTGTTTATAACAAAATCTTTTTTATCTTTTAACCCAAGTGAATTTAGTGCAACTTTGAACGCAAGTTGAGGATAATACTTGCCGTCATAATTGAGGAAAAGAGGCATTTGCCTTAAAACGCCGTCATCCCCGCGCAAAACATTTATCATTCCGATATTTGAAGTGTTATTTAAAATACCGTCTAAAATTCCTCTGCAGTTTGTAAATTCATAAAAATCAGTATCGGTTTTATTTGAATTGTTCGTGAGATTTACCGCAAGTTTGTCGGGTAATTTGACGGGTTTTCTTAAATCTTCTTCCTGATTATCAAGATTCATCGCGGTATAAACATTGTCGTATTTTTTGAAAATATCAACCAGTGCTCTGTCTGAGTTTTCATCACTCTTTATTGATTTTACAAACATCAGATCAAATGCGATGCTCTTTGGCGATTGACTTTCAATGTAGTCTGTCAGTTTGGCATAAACAGATCTATCTAAAGGCCATTCGCCGTATTTTTCAAGAATATACTCATAACTTGCATCGTCAATAGCGACAATAACAATGTCATTGTTATGCTCTTTTAATCCAGCAGATGAAATATATTCCTGACGGATGTCAAAACTGCGGTTTTCCATTGAAGAAATGAATGTTTTGTAATTTCCGTTTTTGAGTCCGAAAATAATCAAAAAACCTAAAATTAAAACCCAGAGAATATATAAAAATTTTTTTAACATAAATTTCCTGCCGTATATTTGTACTTACAGAAAGAAGTGAATTATATTTACCCCTTTGCACTTTCAGTATAATTTATTGCAGGAAAATTGACAAGAATATTTTTTAAAACAAACTTCTGTTCAAGAATATTGTTGTGAATTTTTAAAATTTCAGTGTTATATGATAACTCATCGGGATTTTTTAAATAACCCAAAAGACATTCTTCGTTTATATTCATATCATTTCCTTACAAAATGTGTGACGACATGTTTATTATGCCAAATTTTGTAATGTAAAAAATCAACTTTTTAATATAGTTTGAAGAACTTTTTCTAATATAAACAGAGGAATTTTTTAATATTCAATCCCTTTTCTTGCGTGAACACCTTTATCCCAGTAATGTTTGACAGGTTCAATTCTTGAAACAAGATGTGCTATTTCAATAATTTTCGGGTGCGCATTACGTCCTGTTAAAACAATTTCCATCTCATCAGGCTTGCTTTTTAAAACCTTTACGACTTCATCAACATCTAAAATTCCCATATCTATGGCGATATTTGCTTCATCCATAATGATTAATTGATATTCGTCATTTTTGACTGCTTTTTTGACCAAATTCCAGCCTTTTTTGATTTTCTTGTGGTCTTTTTCGCATTCGTTTGATTTATAAATAACTCTGTCTAATCCTGCCTGAACGATAGTGAGATTATCTGCAATTTTTTCGGACAACTGACGGAATGAATTGAGTTCCCCGTAATCGTTTCCGCCTTTTGTAAACATAACGATTAAAACTTTCCAATCTCTTCCCAAAGCACGCATTGCAAGTCCTAAAGATGCGGTGGTTTTACCTTTTCCGTCACCGGTGTAAACCTGTATGTATCCGTGCTGATCCCAATTCGGGTTTATTAATTTCATTTGCTTGTATTCAGTCATGGTAACTTTTATTATATAGTAAAAATATGGCTGATAAAAATGAATTACGCATAAAGGCAAAAAATATTCGCAAAAATCTTCCGATGAAAGAAATTTCTGCAAGTCTGGCAGGTTTAATCAGGCAAAATGAACTCTATATTTCTGCACGGAATGTCATGCTCTTTTATCCGACGGAATTTGAGGTCGATTTGAGAGAACTTTTTAGCAATGATAAAAATTTTTATCTGCCAAAAGTTGAGGATGAAAAACTTTTGGTCTGTCCTTACTGCAAAGAATTTAGAAGATCATCTTTCGGAATTTATGAGCCGTGTTCCGAGCCTTCAAGTCCTAAAATTTTGGATTTGGTCATTGTGCCTGCTCTGATGTGTGATAAAAACGGCTACCGTCTTGGTTATGGCGGGGGGTTTTATGACAAATTTATTTCGAAATACGGTAAAAATTTCAAAACAATTTGTGCAATACCTAAAGAATTATTTACACAAAATTTACCCCACGACGAATTTGATCAAAAAGTTGATGTTATAGTAAAGGCATAATAATTTTTGTTTATGTTATGATGTTTGTAACTATTACAGTTAAAAAGAGGATATGAAAATGGCAGAAATACAGGAAATAGCGCGTGAAGCAGGTTCATCACAGGACAGAATCCGCCAAATAAGAGTTGAAAAAGCAAACAATTTGAGAGAAAGAGGATTAAATCCATATCCCTATAAATACGAAAAAACAATAATGGCGCAGGCTTTGCAGGGCAAATACACAGATTTACCTGTCGGTGAAGAAACATCTGACAGTTACAAAGTTGCAGGTCGTGTAATGGCTGTCCGTAACAGCGGAATGTTTATTGACCTTGTTGACGCGTCAGGCAAAATTCAAGTATTTTCACACAAAGAAAATCTTGATGAAGAAAATTTGAAAACATTAAAAACAGTTGATATAGGTGATATTGTCGGTTTTGAAGGAACTGTCCGCAGAACCCCCAGAGGCGAACTTACCATCAAATCAACATCATTAGAAATTTTGTCTAAATCTCTTTTGCCATTACCTGAAAAATTCCATGGTTTAACAGATGTTGAAACAAAATATCGCCAAAGATATGTTGATATGATTACAAACGAAGATGTTCGCAAAACTTTCCAAAAAAGAAGCCTGATTATTCAAAAAATTCGTGAGTTTCTTATAAATAAAGGATTTATGGAAGTAGAAACTCCTATGCTTCACCCGCAGGCAGGGGGAGCTAACGCAAAACCGTTTATTACTCATCATAATACATTAGATATGGATATGTATCTTCGAATTGCACCGGAACTTTATTTGAAAAGACTTATGGTTGGCGGTGTGAGTGAAGCAATATTTGAAATTAACCGTTCATTCAGAAATGAAGGTATTGATACTCGTCATAATCCTGAATTCACTATGATAGAACTCTATCAGGCTTATGTGGATTATTTTGATATGATGGATTTGATTGAAGAACTTGTTGCCTATGTTGCAAAAGAAGTTCTTGGCACAACAAAAATCAAATACGGCGAAAACGAAATCGATTTAACCCCGCCTTGGGACAGAAAAACCATGCTCGGTGCGGTTGAAGAAGCGACAGGAATTGATTTTAATAAAATAGAAACTTTTGAAGAAGCGGTAAAAACTGCTCAAAGTCTGCACATTGATACCGAAGAATGTAATAATTGGGGACAGGTTGTAGAAAAAGTTTTTGAAGAAAAGGTTGAACCAAACTTAATTCAGCCGATTCATATTTACGATTATCCTCGTGATATATCACCGCTTGCAAAAGTTCACAGAGATAATCCGCGTTTGACAGAAAGATTTGAAACAAGAATTAATGGCTGGGAAATTGACAATGCATTCTCTGAATTAACAGACCCAATTGACCAAAGAGCAAGATTTGAGGCGCAAATGCAGGCAAAAGCTCAAGGTGATGATGAAGCTATGCCGATTGATGAAGATTATATTTGCGCTTTAGAACACGGTGTTCCGCCAATGGGCGGGTTAGGCATGGGTATTGACCGTCTTGTCATGCTTTTGACTGATTCACCATCAATTCGTGATGTAATCGCATTCCCTACGCTGAAGAAAAAAGATTAGTTCAGTTAATATTTATAATTATTAAGAAAACCGATTTAAAGATTTTGGAACAGTTTTGGAATAAAAAAATCGGTTTTTTTAAATTTACTAGCAAAAAATTTTTTTATCGGTTTTTCATGTTTTTATAAAATTCGAAAAAGGAGTTTAATTATGCAAATTCAAAGTATTGGAAATCAAAGTTTCACAGGTTTACAGTGCCATCCTAATTACAGTGAAATTGAATATATTTTAGCAACAAAACTTGGCGGACATGGTTTTATGAAAGCAGACAAATATTTAGATAAGCTTGCAAAAAATAAAATACCTGCAGATGTTTATCTTGCCGGTGATTTAACAAAACCTAAAATTTATGCAGAAGTTGGCGGCAAATTATTTAAAGAAAGCTGGCTTTGGGGCCCTGTATCCACACTTAAAAAAGCATTAAAATTATCAAATAAATTAGATGCACAAAAGTAATTTTTAAAAATATAGAAATACCGCAATTCTTTTTTTTAGAGTTGCGGTTTTTTTGAAAGGATTACAATAAACACGAGAAATTTTATATCAGCTTACATAACATGCTAAAAGTTCTGCTCCGGTTACTTTGAGTTTTTTGAGTGCGCGAAGTTCTGTCTGACGGATACATTCTTTTGTTACACCATAAAGGTTTCCGATTTCTTCAAGTGTAAATTTTTCACAATCATCAAGTCCGAAACGCATCCGCACAACATCTCTTTCACGTTCTTTTAGGGTTGAAATTACATTATTAATGTCATTTTTTAATGATTGATATTCGACATTTTCGCTGATTTGTGCTTTTTCATCGGCTAAAATATCTGCAACATTGAGTTCTTTTCCGTCATTTTTTTCGATACCGTTTTCTATGGAAACAGTTTTTGTGTAGGCAGATAAAAACATTTCAATTTTTTCGGGTGCTACATTCATTTCTTTTGCAACATCTTCAACTTTGACCTGATTGTTTGTAGATTGTTCCATTTGATATTTAATTTTCGAATATTTTGAAAGGGTTTCCTGAATATAAACAGGAATTTTCATGCAGTGTGATTGCTCCGAAATTGCTTTGAACATAGCCTGTTTAATCCACCAGCCTGCGTAAGTCGCAAATTTGTAGCCAAGTTTATAATTAAACTTTTCTGCAGCAACCATTAAACCCAAATTACCCTCCTGAATTAAGTCAACAAAGGGTAAGCCTGACATATGGATGGTTTTTCTTGCGATAGTTACAACAAGTTTCAGATTTGCTCTGATAAGTTCATGTTTTGCACTCAAATCGCCGTTTTCAATTCTTCTGCATAAATCTTGTTCTTCTTCAACAGATAATTGAGGGTAAGATGAAATCTCTCTTAGATATGTGTTGAGTTCATCATTTTCATCTCTTTGTACGCTTCTTCTTTCGACACCCTGATAGCAGGTTTTCATGCGAATAACCTTTTGTTCATTGCTCATAACATTAAACTCCTCTTATTTTTTACAACACAAATCCCACGACACTATTGTCGCAATTGGGGTAAACACGAGATATCATTTGGGGTATATACTTAGTATATACTATGATATATATTTTCTCAAGCCATGTATTAAGAAATATTAAAATAAATTTACAAAAAATTTTTTACTTGTAATCATGAGCTTGTTGTAATAATATTAGAGAGTATTTATTTAACGGAGGTATTAAGACATGTCAGAAAATTTTGATGCAAAAGAAGCATTAAAAATGGGTTTATTAACACTTGTTGCCGCTGCAACTACTTTCAGTGCGGTTACAGGTTATCAAGTAAAAGGTTTATTAACAAACGGTGCTGCTCCTGCAACTGCTCAGGCTCCTGCAGAAGAGGCTCCTGCACCGGCTAATCCTGACGAACCAACCAAAAAACCGTCAGAGTATAAATTTGGTACTACTTATGATAAAGCAATAAAAGCTAAAAAACCGATGATTGTTTTATTCTATGCTGATTGGTGCGGTTATTGTATAAGATTTATGCCAAGATATGAAGAACTTTATAAAAATCACAAAAATCAATTCAATTTTGTTAAAGTTGACTGTGATGACAAAAAGAATGAAGAACTTATCAAAAAGTACGAAATTGCAGGATTCCCGACTGTATTTATGGTTAACACTAAAACGGATAAACGTGAACAGCTGCAAAATGAAGATTTTGGCAATTTAGAAAAATTAGACAACTTGATGAATGATTTTTATAAGAAAAATAAATAAAGAATTGTATATTTTACAAAAAGCCCTGCAAGGTTAATGCAGGGCTTTTGCAATTAATACTCTTTCTTTTTTATTTTTTTGTTGTATAATAAAATTTGTTTCTGCTTATTATAAATTGGGATTTAAAGATGAAATAAGTAGTTTCAGGGAATTCATATAAAGACTTAAGGGGAAGATAATTGTTCTTAATGTTTCTTAATAATTAAGGACATGATAGCAATTTTTTCTTTGCTTTGGTTTCTATATATATGGAAGGTTTATAAGGTAGTATGAAAGTAGATGTTGTTAATCAAAACACTCAAGTAAGGCATAATCTGTGCAATTTCAATACACAGAAAGCAAAAAGTGTTCCGCATTTTACCGGCATGTCACAGGTAGAAAGAGATATGATGAACATGTTGCATCATAAGAAAACAATAGAAATTATGAAATCTTTCGAGTGGTTAAAAGGTGAAATCGGCGGTATTTTATTAACAGCATTGGGAACTGGTGCAGTTGCTCCGATATTTATCGGGTTTAACCCGTTTGTTCATGCTCCTAAAAATGCAACTCCTAAAGAAAAAGAGGATGTAAAAAATACAAAACAATATACCGCAATGCGTCAGCCTGTTTCTGCAGCATTGGCTATCTTATTCCAGGCAGGTGTTCAAAAGTACATAGACATGGGTCTTGATGCTATATTTAATAACTCAAAACATTCTAAAAAAGCAAGATTAAATTTAGACCAGCAGGTTGTAAATACAGATTCTTACATTAAAGGAAATGTAAGAAAAGCGATGAAAGAAGATGGATTTTCAAAACCTTCATTGATCAAATCTTGGTTCAATAAAGAGGCAGCCGAACAAAGAGAAGTGTATGCCGAAGAATTTGACAACAGAGTTGATAAAATAAAAGCAGAACAAATTCAAAAAGTTGCCGACGGTTTGGAAAAAGACAATGTAATTCATATCGGAGAAAGAAATCTCGAACATAAAACAACCGCAAAACTCATAAACAAACAAATTGACAGTTATATCCAAGATGCAAGAGCACTTAAGAAAAGAGAGGAAGATCAAATAACATTTTATAAAGGCAGAGCACAAACTCTGATAGAAAATGAAGATTATCTGAGAAAGATTTTCAAAGATATTCCTGTCGAAGAAGTCAGAAAGACAATGGACGAAACAAAACTCAAAGAATTGTATAAACAGGTTGGCGATTCTGTTCAGTTACTTCATGATAAAGAAACAAATCCAAAAATAAAGACGATTTTGGCAGAAATTTTGTCAAAACCGGAAGATTTACGTGCAAACAGAATTGAAAGAACTCTCCAGCGAATTGATTCTATCAAGAGAATTTGTGAACCGTATGGTGGTTTTTCATCTAAAAATTATGAACGGGCTCTTCTTGATAGAAATGACGTATTGTCAGAAAGAATTATAGAACTTACTGAAGCACAAATCAAAGAACCCAAAATTGCTGATGAAAAAACAATAGAAAAAGCAATCAAGAAAATTAAAAAAGCCTGCACATTTAAAAAAGGCGACCCTATTCTTGAACCTTTACTTGAAAATACAGATACTTTCGATAGTAAAGCCGAAAAAATCAGTGCAAAAATATACAAAGATATAGCAAAAGCATACAAAAAACTTGTGGATCATAACTATAAGAGTTGGAATCAGATTAGCAAAATCGGTGTAGGTGTATTCATCACATTACCTATCACCTGTACTGCACTCAACTGGGTGTATCCAAGATTTATGGAATTGTTCTTCCCGAAACTTGCAGGGGTGAAAAAAGACAAAGCACCCGAACAGGTTGAACTGCAGGGAGGTGATAAATAATGGGACTTGGTATCAGTAAAATAGGGAGTTATGTCGGCGGTAAAATTGCAGACGGAATTGCAGGGGCAACAAATTTAAAACCTGCGAAATGGCTGGGTGACAAATTTGACGGCAATCTTGAAAAAGCACTTGCCTACGCGGTAGTTGGTTCTATTATTGCAAAAGACGGTATCGGTTGTGCAATGTATGTTACTCAAAGTATGCATAATAAAAAGATTCCTGATGAAAAACGTAAATTCGTTGCGGCATTAGACTTAACAAACGGTTTGTTGATGATTTTGGCTCAAATCGGTATGTTCCTTGCGATGAGAAAATATTCAGGTGATATATTTAATAAAATCTTCAAAAAATCATTCAATCCGATTGCAAAATCAGATACGATTACGAGAATGCGTATGCTTGCCGCTAAAAAAGGCGAACCTGTTTTGAGAAAACTCGGACTTGGAAAAGTATTTGATGAAAAAGTTCAAAAGGGCGCATTAGATGTATTCAAGTTTGTTTTAGATACAGCGGCAGCGACAATCGGTGGTAAACGTATTATTGTTCCGTTGATTGCAACACCGTTTGCAAGTAAAGTTGAAAAATGGCTTGATAAACGCGAAAAAATGAAAAACGGTGAAATTCCTCAACAAGAACCTGATAAATCTGCTCCATCAATGCAAGGTAATGAAAAAGTTGAAGAAGTAAAATCAAAACAGACAATTGAAGATGATACAATGACAAATCTTCTTGATATATACAAGAAAAATCATACTGAATCATAAATAATTATTTAATTTTTAACAATAACCTATTTAACTTTCCAAGATTCTTTTCTGAAAAGAACTAAGAACGGTATAATTTCAAGACGGCCGATTAGCATATTGAAAATAAATATTATTTTTGTCCAGAATGACAGTGATGAATAATTACCCATCGGTCCGATGACGTGCCCAAGCGCAGGCCCGACATCACCTAACGATGCTATGGCCGAAGTTACACCTATTACTATGTCACCTTCTATTGCGATAACAAGCAGTGCACTTACTATATAAATCAAGAAAAATCCAAGCATAAAGAAAATTGTTTGCTTAATTACGTTTATAGGAACAACTACTTTATCAATTTTTATGCTCAGAACCGCATTCGGGTGTAAAATTCTATATACTTCATTTTTCATATATTTGCAAATCAGAAGCCAACGGGTCATTTTGACACCACCGCCGGCACTGCCTGAGCAGGATGACAAAAACATTGAAATAAACAAAATCAGTTTGGCATTAAGGCTCCACAACTGATAATTTTCACTAGAACAACCGGTTGAAGTCGATAACGACAAAACCTGAAAGAATGATGCACCAAATGAATGTAATAATGAAAAATGATTTTCAAAGTACAATATTGCAGTCAAAACAGTAGAAATTGTAATAATAATCTTTGTATAAAACCTGAATTCCTCACTTTTCCAAAACAGGCGAGGATCCATTTTGGTGAGAACTTTAGATTGTACGACAAAACTCGCACCTGCAATAAACATGAATAAAAATACTATTCCGATTATCAGATTTGAATGATATCCGCCTATACTTTTTGCATTAGGTGAAAATCCGCCCGCAGACAAAGTTGACATCGCATTACAAATACAGTCAAACGGGTTCATTCCTGCAAAATATAAACAAATTGCACATAAAGCTGTTAAAGTTGCATATACTATCCAAAGTGCTGATGCGGTGTTTCTTATCCTCGGAGTAAATTTTTCCTCGGTTGGCCCCGGTGCTTCGGCAAAAAACATCTGACGTCCTGCAACTGCAAACTGAGGCATTATGGCAATAAACAGGACTATAATTCCCATACCTCCTAACCATTGCATAAAAGAACGCCAAAAAAGAAGCGATTTTGGTATATCAAATGAAGTCAAAATTGTTGCGCCTGTTGTTGTTATTCCTGAAACCGATTCAAAAAACGAATCTATAAAACTAAACCCGTTAAATAAAAATGGAATACATGCAACAAGCCCGAACAAAACCCATGCCAAAGATGCAACAATTAATGCTTCGGTTCGTTTAATATCATTCAATGCATCATCGGTTTTTGCTCGTTTTTCAACTTTATGTAAAATATCCCCGACTGCCAGAGATGAAACCGCCGCTGTAAAAAACGCTATTACACATTGCCACTCCTGAAAAATCAGAGCAACAGCAAACGGTATGAATATCATAAACCCGATATCCATAAGCAAAAGACCTATTGCATTTGCGATATAATTAAATCTCATCCTATTCTATACTACCTTAAAATGTTCTTTAATCGTCTGAGCATCCTGCGCTTTTGTAAATACGATTAAAATATCTTTCATCTTAATTTGGGTATCCCCTTTCGGAATAATAATATGATTGCGTCTTTGAATTACCCCGATGATTGCAGGTGCAGGAAATCTTATATCCTTAATAAGTTTTCCGTCAAAATCATTTTTAACCGGAATTTCAAGAACTTCCGCTTCACCCTGTTCTACTGTTGCAAGGATATCGACATCCGCCTCATCCAAATCGTTTCGCACTTCGTTGATAGCCGAAGTCTTGGATGACACCGCAATATCAATACCGACTTTTTCAAACAAAGGAATATTCAAAACCTTTGAAACTCTTGCAATAACACGTTTTACGCCTAACTGTTTAACCAAAAGCGAACATAAAAGGTTGCGTTCATCATTGTTTGTGACAGAAATTACAACATCACAACTGCCAATTTCTTCTTCGTCTAACAGTTTCAAATCTGTTCCGTCACCGTTAATTACAAGAGTGGAGTTGAGCTCTTGTGATAAATATTCGCATCTTTCGTAATTTTTTTCAATAATTTTTGATTTAATTTTCATTACTTCAAGATTTTTGGCAAGCATGAATCCGACATTTCCGCCTCCGATTATAGCAACGGATTTAACCCGTTCTTTTTCGTGGAAGAAAGTACCTGCAAGAATGTCTAGTGATCTTGCTGTTCCCATAAATATAAGTTTGTCGTCAGCATTGATTTCAGTCAGACCGTTCGGAATAAACAAAAGTTCGTTTCTTTTTATTCCAACAATAATGGTATCTTTTGTAAATCCGCAGTCTTTTACCATCTTACCTACAATGGATGATGAGGGCTGAACTTTGTATTCCAAAAGTCTTGCTTTGCCGTCTGCAAAATTTTCAACATCAAGTGCATGAGCAACCGTCACAATTCTGAAGAGTTCCTGTGTAAGTAGTTCTTCAGGCCAAATGATGTTATCAATAAAGAAATCGCTTAAATATTCGTTTGATTTATCCTGAGCCATAGCGTTTTGGTATTCTTTTTTAGAAACAAAACAAATTGTTTTTACGCCACTGATTTTTTTAGCTGTCAGACAGGCAACAATATTTGCCTCATCAAGTCCGCTGCAGGCAATAAATACATCCGCACCGTTAATATCCGCCCGTTTTAAGACCTTAATATCTGTTGCACTGCCCGAAACAAAACTTATATCAAGTTTGTCAAACTCTTCCGAGCGGTTTTCTTCTTTGTCAATAAGAGTAATATCGCAATCTTCAAAAAATTCGGTTGCGAGTAAACATCCTATTTCCGTTGCACCATATATAACTATTTTCATAAATCACCTATCCGAGTAATCCCAAAACTGCAAAAAGATAACCTGTACCAAACAATACTATGCGCCAGATAAATATTAGAGCAAACATTGCAATTATTGGTGAAAAATCAAATGGCCCGATTAAAGGAATAATTTTTCTGAACGGTTTTAAGTACAAATCTACCGATGATTTTAATGCACTTAAGATGGGATTTTCCCAGTTTAGATTTGGTAACCATGTTAATAAACATCTTGCACAAATCATCCAGAAATATATCTTAAAACACATGCTTATTGCCCATAATATTTTTGTTGCTATCATTATTTTTTATCCTCGCTTTCGGATTTTTCATCCTGTTCCTGATTCCCAAATTCTTCTTTTACTTCCGAAACGATACTATCAATATAATCTTTTTCGTTTTTCTTTATCTGTTCAATAAATTGTTCGGGTGTAATTACAAGAACTTTCGGTTCTTTCGGAGCATAATATTTTTCGTAGATTTTACCTAACCCCATCATTATAAGGGCTGAAATTATCATTACAAGCATCGGGGAAATTATAAACCCAAAAATCGGTGGAATAAGGTAAAATCCCGCAATTTTAAATATGTAATTAAACAACGGATAATTAGGATTTATATTCGGCACAAGCGCAAGAAAGCATGCCATCACCACAAAATATAAATAGTAATTTATCAGTCTGTATAAAAATCGTATGAATTTTGCCATTTTTGTTCCTTTCGGAAGTGAATTGTGAATTGTGAAACGTGAATTGTCGTTTAAAATATCATTATTGAACATATACGATAAATATTAATAAATGAAACGGTCAATTCACTTATCACGTTTCACATTTCACACATTATTCAAGTTTTGTTGAATTAGCGCACCCGCAATTATCCGTCTCTGACGGAATTTTTTCTATCATATTGAACAACAATGATTTAAGATTTTCAACATTATTATTAAATACTTCCAAAACCGCTTCGTGTGACACGGGGGGGACATCTCCGACTAAACCGGCATCATAATCGGTTATCAGGGAAATATTTAACGGGCACATATTAAGTTCTTTTACCAAATATGCCTCAGGAAATGCCGTCATATTGATAACTTGCCAGCCTTGTCTTGTAAAAAATGCCGATTCTGCTTTTGTAGAAAATCTTGGGCCGTTTATTACAACAACCGTACCGCCGTCATGAACTTTTATACCGAGTTCTTTAGCGGTTTCGACCGCAAGTTTTCGCAGTTCGGGGCAGTAAGTATCAGCAGGTGACGGGTGCTGAACAACAGGACCTTCAAAGAAAGTTGATTTTCTGCCGTCTGTCCAGTCAACAAACTGATCACAAATTACAAAATTCCCCGGTTCAACCTCTTTTTGCAGACTTCCCGCAGCACATGGCGAAATTACCCTTTTGCATCCTAAATGCTTCATCGCCCAAACATTTGCTCTGAAATTAACCAAATGTGGCGGAATAGAATGGTTTCTGCCATGACGCGGCATAAATGCAACTCTGTGTTCACCGATTTTGCCGATAAAAACACTGTCGCTTGTCGCACCGTATGGGGTGTCAATTTTTACTTCTTCAATATCTTTTAAGAAACTGTAAAAACCAGAACCGCCGAATACACCAATATCCGCTTTATTTAAAATTTCCATAATTACTCCTTTTTCTAAATACGCACTCTCAATGCGTTTATTTTACAATACAAAAGTTGAATATTCAAATTTGTTTAAATTTTGTCAAATAATACGACATAAGTAAAAATATGTATTATCCGCCTGTGCAATCAAAGATTGCTTCGCTCATTTCGCTATCGCTGCATTCGCAACGGCGGTTATATAATTTTTCGTGCCCTGCTCGTCTTGCTCATCGCAAGCCGACACCGGCACTCCACACCGGCTCACGCATGCAAAAAAAAAGAGGGCAAATGCCCTCATTGGAATTAAGAATAGCTGGAAGTATGAAAAAGATTATTTACATTAAACGCAAAACAATCTGACATGAAAATTATCCTGTTGGTTAATTTTTAATGGTAATTTATAATTTATTTGTGCTTGGACTTTATATTTATTTACAACTACTTTACAATTAGGGTAAAATATAATAATATTTCATTATAGAAAGCAGTATTGCTTAGACAAAAAAGAACGGGGACACCGTTCTTTTTTTCACTAATAATGAAAGGTCGGTAAAAGATGAGAACGGAAGTAAACAGATTGGAAATTCTGGCTAATATTACGCCTCTGATTGAAAATACTGCTATGCGTTATAATCTTATACCGATAGAAATTGATTTTTCAAAAGAAAATCACCGCTGGTTTTTGAGAATATTTTTGTATTCAAAAGAACGTGATATTACGCTTGATGACTGTGAAAATGTCACAAGAAGTCTTGAGGGATTTCTTGATGAACTGATTCCCGTCAAGTATTATCTTGAGGTTTCATCCCCCGGATTAGAGCGTAAATTCAAATCCGAAAAAGAATTTATTGTCTTTAAAGGTAAAAGAATTAGTTTAAAACTCAAAGAGCCGTTAGAGGGTGAAACCGAAAAAATCTTTAAAGGTGAAATACTTGATTATGATGTGAATGAAGGGCTTGCATTTTTCCGTTTTGAAGATGGGCAAGAGTTGCATATCCCGAAAATTAATATTGCTTCAGCGAAATTATATATTGATTAATAAAAACGAAAGGAAATAAAAATGATTAAAATCGGAGCAGGAAACTTAAACGAAGTTTTCGAAGAACTGGAAAGAGAAAAAGGTATCTCAAGAGAAGTTATTGTATCATCACTCTGTGATGCTATGGTTGCGGCATACAAAAAACATTTAAGAGTAAAAGAAATTGAAAATGTTGAGGCAATTCTTGACGAACAAGGCGGCGAAATCGGTATTTTTAAAGGAAAAACCGTTGTAAAAAAAGTTAAAGATGAAGAAAACGAAATTTCTTTAAAAGAAGCAAAAGAAATTGATGAAGATGTTGAATTGGGTGACGAAGTTAAACTTGAAGTTACACCTGAACAATTTGGCAGAATTGCTGCACAGTCTGCAAATCAGGTTCTTACTCAAAGAATTCGTGAAGCAGAAAGAAATCTCGTTCTTAACGAATTTTTGGATAAAAAAGGTACTTTGATTACAGGTATTATCCAAAAAGTTGATGAAAGAAGAAATGTTATTGTTAATATCGGCAAAATTGATGCCATTATGCCGAGAAAAGAACAAATTCCGGGAGAATTTTACAAACCCGGTAACAGAATCAGAGTATTTGTTCTGAATGTTAAAGAAACAACAAGATTACCGCAGGTAATTGTTTCTCACGCTCACCCTGAAATCGTCAGAGAACTGTTTGAACTTGAAGTTCCTGAAATTGAAGACGGAATTGTTGAAATAAAATCAATTTCGCGTGAAGCAGGTTACAGAACAAAAATTGCGGTCTGGTCAAATGACCCTGAAGTCGATTCTGTCGGTGCTTGCATAGGCCCAAGAGGCGCAAGAATTCAGACTATCGTAAGTGAACTTAAAAACGAAAAAATTGACATCGTAAGATATTCGCTTGACCCTGTTGAATACATCGTAAATTCATTATCACCTGCGAGAGTAGTATCTGTTGATATTATGGCTGATGACGAAGAAGCGCACGAAGCGCTGGTTGTTGTTCCTGATGACCAACTTTCTCTTGCCATTGGTCGTGAAGGTCAAAACGTAAGACTTGCTCACAAACTGACCAACTGGAAAATTGATATTAAATCCGTTTCTCAGATGGAAAAAGCAGAATCGGAAGCACAAAATTACAGCGAAGAACCTCAGTATGAGGAAGAAGAAAACGAAGTTGAAGATATTATGAATTCCGAGGAACTTCAGGAAGAAATTGAGGAAGAAATGAATCAACAGGCATTAGATGAAGAAGATATGCAGGTTGATGAAGAAATTTCTGAAGAAAGTGAAGAAACTGAAGAATAATCTTAATTAGTACAATTTCATTAAATTAAAGAGTCCTCAGGAATGAGGGCTCTTTAATTGTAAACTTTTATATTAATTCTTTATAATTAGACTTTAAATTTGATTAAACATGAGAAATAATATATACAGAGGATATATTTACCCAAAGGAAACGGAGTTAATATGAACAAACGCTGGTACGAAATGTCGCCTGATGTGTGCTTGCTTATTAGCAATATTGAACTTGCATTAGGCAATGACAGAATCAAATATGCAGGGCAGATTTTGTTGGAATTAAAAAAAGCAGGTTATACTTTTGAACCTCGCAAATTTGATGCAAAACTGAAAGAGTATTCAATGAAAAGATGGTATGATTACAACAAGACAGTCTTTTATGCTTTTGAGTGCCTTAAAGATGCAGACAGAACACTTCAGGGTTATGTTGCCAGAAATGTTCACAGTTACATTATGAAAGAAAAACAATCACAAGTTACACAAGCCCCTCTTTTAGCGCTTTAACGGCAGCCTGTGTTCTGTCATCCACCAAGAGTTTCTGAATAATATTGCAAACATGAGCCTTTGCAGTATGGGATGATATTGTTAATTCTTGTGCAATTTCATTGTTTGATTTTCCGTCAACAATTAGTTTTAAAACTTCATATTCTCTTTGGGTAAGGTCTGCGTGCTGATTGCGAAACATCGCACGCGACATTTTTCTTTGCGGAACTAGCCCGCTGTTTTTATCTCTTAAAATCGGTACAGCAAGAGGATCAATCCACATAGCACCATCTTTAATTGTTTTTATTATCATTTTCAAAATGTCAGTATTAATATCTTTCATTACATAAGCACATGCTCCTGATTCAAGTGAATCAATAACTTCCTTTTCGCTTAAATGCGATGTCAAAATTATAACTTTTGCATTTGTGTTGAGTTCAAGAATTTGTTTTGTCGCTTCAATGCCGTCAATATCAGGTAAACCAATATCCATAAGTGTTACATCAGGATGTGTTGTGCGGAATTTTTCAACGGCATCTTTGCCTGACTGCGCTTCTGAAGTCACTTCCATACCGTCTTTTGGCTCAAAAAGTGATTTCAAACCCACACGCATAAGCTTGTGATCTTCAACTAGCATTAGTTTTATGGGTGTATTTATCATAAATTACTCCTTTTTTAATAATATTTAAACGCTCAAAGTTTAACCCCAACCTACATTAGGAATTCAATTAAACTATTATTTTAAGGTTTTTTTTTTGGATTTTTATTTTAATGAAAATTTAATGGATAAAAAGAAGTGTTTGAAGTATATTATTTATAACTTATGAAACATTCACAATACAATGCAGTTATAATAGGGAGCGGAATTTCTGGGCTTTATACCGCTTTGAAACTTGAACAAAATTGTTCGGGTGCAAAAATTTTGCTTGTCACAAAATCAACACTCGGCGAAAGTAACTCATACTACGCACAGGGCGGAATGGTTGCCGTTTTGAACGATAACAAAAATGACTGCGTTGAATCTCATATCAAAGATACACTTGTTGCAGGTGCGGGATTAAATGATGAAAAAACAGTTAAATTTATCAGTGAAAATTCAGATGCCGTTATAAAAGATTTACTCAAATTTGGGGTTGATTTTGACAGGGATGAAAACGGCAATTTTAAATTGACAAAAGAAGGTGCGCATAGTGTAAACAGAATTTTGCACTCAGGCGGAGATGCAACAGGCAGAGAAATGGAAATTGCACTAATCAAAGCCGTAAAAGAAAATAAAAATATTGAAGTTCGTGAAAATACCGCAGTCGTTGATTTAATTGTTGAAAATAATGTCTGCAAAGGTTTGGTATTATTTGATAATAATGATTATGAACAAATAAATTCCAATGTCGTAATACTCGCAACAGGCGGATTGGGGCAAATTTATCAATGCACGACCAATCCTATAGGTGCAACAGGTGACGGGTTTGCTCTTGGTTACATGGCGGGTGCTGTTTTAAGAGATATGGAGTTCATTCAGTTTCATCCGACGGTATTAGCGATTTATGATAATGAACATCATAACAGATTTTTAATAAGTGAAGCCGTCAGAGGTGAAGGTGCGAAACTTTGTGATAAAAACGGTAATTATTTTATAAAAGATTATGATAAGCGGGGTGAACTTGCCCCGAGAGATATTGTTGCACGGGCAAATTTTACCCAAATGCGTAAAACGGACTCCCATTGTGTTTATCTTGATGCCACCAAACTTGATAATCCTAAAAAAAGATTTCCGACAATTACGCAAAAATGCGCGCAATACGGCATTGATATTTCAAAAGATTTTATCCCTGTTGCTCCTGCGGCACACTATTTTATGGGCGGGATAAAAACCGATTTAAACGGTGAAACTACTGTAAAAAACCTTTTTGCAATCGGCGAATGTGCATCAACAGGTCTGCATGGTGCAAACCGTCTTGCAAGCAATTCGCTTTTGGAGTGTGTAGTCTGTGCATATAAAACGGCAGAATATTTGAAAAATAATATGGCTCTCTCTCTTTGTGAGAGGGCAGAATTTCAACTTGAGCAGGATGCGAAAGTTAGAAATTCGGGTGGGGGTTTTAATATAAAAAACCTAAAAACCGCTCTCCAAACCACCATGTGGCAGAATGTCGGGATTTACAGAAACGGAAAATCTCTAAATCAGGCGCTAAATGATATTGAACAAATTGAGCGTGAATTTAACAAACCCGATTATTGTGATAATATTGAACAATATGAACTGCGCAATATGCTCATAACATCAAAACTTGTTGTTATATCTGCACTTCAAAGAAAAGAATCACGTGGCGCACATTACAGAACAGATTTTTTGCAAACCGATAAAATCGCAAAACACAATGAAATAAAAAAATAAAGGGAAATATTATGTTAAGTAATTTTTATGTTAAAGAACACGTTAAAAAAGCACTTCAGGAGGACATCGGCTTTGGTGATGTCACAACAGAAAGCATTATAAGAGAGGATAAAATTTTTGAGGCAAAACTGACATCCCGCACCGATGGTGTTGTCTGCGGACTTGAAGTTTTCAGAACCGTTTTCAAAGTTTTGTCAGATAAAGTTGAAGTAAATTTACTTTTTAAAGACGGGGATAAAATCAAGAAAGGCGATATTCTTGCTGAAATTAAAGGAAGTGCAAAATATATTTTACTTGGTGAAAGAGTTTCGCTAAATTATATTCAGCGAATGAGCGGAATTGCAACAGAAACAAGTAAATATCAGGATGCAATTGGTGAATTGCCCTGCAAAATTGTTGATACAAGAAAAACTACTCCAAACTTCAGAGCGTTTGAGAAATATGCGGTCAAATGTGGGGGCGGTGCTTTGCACAGATTCAACCTGTCAGACTGCGCAATGATTAAAGATAACCATATTCAGGTGGCAGGCGGGGTTACAAATGCTGTTAAAATGGTTAAGGCAAACCTTTCTCACGCGCACAAAATTGAACTTGAATGTGACAGAATAGAGCAGGTAAAAGAGGCTCTGCCGTTGGGTGTTGATATTATTATGCTTGATAATATGAGTTTGGAAACGATGAAAGAGGCGGTTAAACTCATAAACCACAGGGCAATAGTTGAAGCAAGCGGAAATGTTAATCTTAATACCGTTCGTGAAATTGCACAGTGTGGTGTAGATATAATCTCATCAAGCGCAATTGTTGCAAAAGCACCTGCCCTTGATTTGGGGCTGGATATGTAACAACTTATCCTAAATTTTTGAAAAAATACTTGCTTTATGATAATATTTACTCACAAAGAAGGATTTTACTTTTTAAAAAGGGGAAAATTATGATTTCAGTAAACGATTTTAAAACAGGTTTGACAATTGAATTAGACAACGGCTTGTGGTCGGTTGTTGAATTTTTGCACGTTAAACCGGGTAAGGGTTCTGCGTTTGTACGTTCAAAACTCAAAAACGTTATGACAGGTCAAGTTGTAGAAAAAACTTTCAGAGCAGGCGAAAAAGTTGCAAAAGCAACTTTAGACAGACGCGAAATGCAGTACTTATATAAAGAAGGTTCAGATTACGTTATGATGGATAATGAAACTTATGATCAGTTGCATGTATCGGAAGTTCAGGTTGGTGACGGTAAAAAATACATTAAAGAAAACACAAATGTAATGATTTTACTTCACGAAGGTAAAGTCATCGGTGTTGATATTCCTGCACATGTTGAACTTGAAGTTGTTGATACCCCGCCGTCAGAAAAAGGAAACACATCACAAGGCGGTACAAAACCCGCAACATTAGAAACCGGCGCGGTTGTAAACGTTCCGTTCTTTGTTGCAAACGGTGATATCATCAGAGTTGATACAAGAACCAGCGAATATTTGGACAGAGTATAATAAAAATCAGTAAATCAGGGCGGGGTACCTACCCCGCCATTATAAATAACAAAGAGGTATAAAAAATGAAATTTGAAACAGAATATATTGAAAAATTGGCAAAAATAATAACAGAACAAGGCTTATCGGAAATTTCTTTGGAAGACGGCGAACAGGCTATTACGGTCAGAAAAGATACCGTCAGTGTGCCTGTTGCTCCAAGCGCACCGGTTGTAACTGCGCCTGTCGCATCTGCACCTTCTGCACCGGCAGAAACTCCTCAGCCTGTAAAAGAAGAAAAGAAATCAGGCACTCCGATTACATCGCCTATGGTCGGGACATTTTATATGGCTCCGTCACCTGACAGCTCACCGTTTGTTGCAGTCGGTGAAACTGTTAAGGCAGGCGATGTTGTTTGTATTATAGAAGCAATGAAAATGATGAACGAAATCAAATCTGAAATTGCAGGCAAGGTTGTTGAAGTTTGTGTTGAAGACGGACAGCCTGTTGAATTTGGTCAGATTTTGATGTATGTGGAATAGAAGGCAGCAGTAAGGCACTGAGATGTAAAATCCTTAAGACTTCCCGGTGCTTGGGTATTTAGTGCTTTAGTATCTTTTGGAAGGGATATTATGTTTAGAAAAGTTTTAATCGCAAACAGAGGCGAAATAGCAGTCAGAATAATAAGAGCGTGCAGAGAAATCGGGATTCCGACGGTTGCAATATATTCTCAGGCAGATGCAAATTCTTTGCATGTCAGACTTGCAACAGAGGCTTATTGTATCGGACCTGCAAAAAGCAGTGAAAGTTATTTAAATATCCCGTCAATTATGTCAGCGGCTATGGTGTCAGGCGCGGATGCCATTCATCCGGGTTATGGATTTATGTCTGAGCGTGCTGATTTTGCCGAAATTTGCGAAAAACAGGGTATAAAATTTATCGGCCCAAGTTCTGAAGCGATGAAAAAAATGGGTGATAAGGCTACAGCCCGTCAAACTATGATAGATAATGATGTTCCAGTAACCCCCGGAACAGGTATTGTAAAAACTGCGCAAGAAGTTCAGGAATTTGCAAACCGTGTAGGTTATCCGATTATCCTTAAAGCAACCGCAGGCGGGGGCGGAAAGGGAATGAGAATTTGCAGAAGCGATGAAGAAGTCGAAATCAATATGGAACTTTGTCAGAGTGAAGCAAAAAATTTCTTCGGTAATCCTGATGTTTATGCAGAAAAGTTCCTTGAAAACCCAAGACATATTGAAGTTCAGATTTTAGGGGACAGTTTTGGTAATGTTGTTCATTTGGGCGAAAGAGATTGTTCTATTCAAAGACGCCATCAGAAATTACTTGAAGAAGCACCGTCACCCGCGATAGATGAAGAAACAAGAGCACAGATGGGTGCGGCCGCAGTTCGTGCGGCAAAGGCAATCAACTATGAGGGTGCAGGCACATGCGAATTTTTGCTTGACCATGACGGCAAATGGTACTTTATGGAAATGAATACCCGTGTTCAGGTCGAACACTGTGTAACGGAAATGATTTCTAATGTTGATATTGTTCGTGAGCAGATTTATGTAGCATCAGGCGAAAAATTGAGATACACGCAGGATGATATCCAACTAAAAGGTCATGCTATTGAATGCAGAATTAACGCTGAAGACCCCAAAAAAGACTTTATGCCTAATCCCGGTGTAATTTCGGGTTATTTGGCTCCCGGTGGGTTCGGGATAAGAGTTGATTCTCATGTTTATCAGGATTATGCAATTCCGCCATACTATGATTCAATGATAGGGAAACTCATCTGCTGGGGCAAAGACAGAAACGAAGCACGCAGAAGAATGTACCGTGCATTAAAAGAATACGTCGTAACGGGTGTTGAAACAACTATTCCGTTCCATCAGGCAATTATTGAGGATGAAGTGTTCATCAGCGGAAACTTCAACACAGGATTTATTGAAGATTTTTATAAACGCAAAGGGTTATGAAAACATACAATGATGCGGTGAAACTTTTGACTTCGTCGGGGAAATTTCGTATTTCTCTGGGATTAGAGCGCATGGAAAATATTATGGCGCTTTTAGGCAACCCACAGGACAAATTAAACTGCATTCATGTTGCGGGAACAAACGGAAAAGGTTCTGTTTGTGCAATTATTGGTTCAATTCTAAATGAAGCAGGGATAAAAGTCGGGGTCTATTCAAGTCCGCATATTTTTAAATATACGGAAAGGATAAAGATTAATGGTGAAAATATTTCAGAGAACGATTTTGCGCAGTATGTCTTTGAAATTACTAAACTTGCCGACAAAAATAATATTGACCTGACGGAATTTGAAATCCTTACGGCTGTTATGTTTAAGTATTTTTCCGATAACAATGTTGAAGCAGTTGTGCTTGAAACAGGCTTGGGCGGTCGGTTTGATGCGACAAATATTATTAAAAATAACTTGTGTTCGGTTATCACTCATATTGATTACGACCACACAGAACGTCTTGGCAAGACTTTAGATGAAATTGCTTTTGAAAAGGCAGGGATAATAAAGCCAAATTGTCCGTGTATTGTGTTTGAGGGCAGAGAGACATTCTATGATAAGGCGATGGAACTTGGTGCTGAACTTGAAATAGTAAACCCCTATATCAACAGTCAAAATTATGAAAAATTATCTTTAAAAGGTTCTTATCAGCAGGAAAATCTTGCACTTGCGCTTGCGGTCATTGAAAAATGTTTTCCTCAAATCACTGCGGAGCAAATCGAAAAAGGTCTGCAAAACGTCAAACATCCGTGCAGATTTGAATATATTGCAGATAAAAATCTTATTATTGACGGTGCACACAACCCTAACGGCATTGATGTTTTAATGCAAAGTCTTGATAGATATTATTCGAACAAAAAGCGCAGATTTATCTTTGGGTGTTTAAAAAATAAAGATTACGAAAAGATGGTGAAGATTTTAATTAAAAATAATTTTGTCATTGCGAACCCGAACGACAGTGAGGGTGTGGCAATCCAGCCTTTTGATATTCAAAATAAAACATATGGCTTGCTTCGTCACTTTGTTCCTCGCAATGACATAGAAATTTATTTTTATCATTTTTCTCATCAAAATTCTGCAGATTTTGAGGAACTCAAAGCGGTTTGCCCAGTTAAATGTAAAGAACTGACCAAAAATACAAAGATAGATTTTAATGACGGGCATCTCAATATCATTTGCGGTTCATTTTATATGCTCTCAGAACTGCTTGAACTTTTAGGCATCAGTCCAGATAGTCTTTAAACTCTTTAAAATTAACCTTGTATCCGCAACCTTCATGAAGTTGTCCGCGGTAAGTGATAAATCTTGCGGGGTAGTTTCTGCACATGCGCAGGCGGTTTTTGTAGTCTGAACATAAACCCTCAGGAGTGACAAGTTTGCAGGCGAAAATCAAATTACCTTCTTCATCTTTGCCTTTTATATAAAATCTTTTGTATTTTGGGAAAATGGTTTGCATTATTTTAAACTCTTTTTCGGTGTAAGTGTCCATACTGTACATATAGTTACAGCATTTTCCGCATTTTTTACATTCGCCTGTGATTTCGTAAATTTGTTTTTCGGGTACAAAATATGATGAAATTTCGTAAAAAATTGATTTTAAAAGATCAAACATTTTTACATAATAACCTAAAAAATTATTTTGTGTATAATATTAAGTATGGAAAAACCTGATACTTTTAGAATTTATGCGTGGATAGAGTTTGCCGTTTGGCTCATAATTATTACGCTTTGCGTGTTTGGTATAAGGTATCATCACCACAAATCGCAGCTGCAATATAAAAGTTATCAGATATTTATGAACGATGTAGATGGTCTTATTGTCGGTTCGCCTGTCAAATTTTTGGGCACTCAAATCGGGCATGTTACAAAAATTCAGTTGGTTTCGTCAGATGTTTATTCTGATATTTATGTAAAATTTATTATCACGGATAAGAATTTAACCCTGCCTACGGGTGCTATTGCAACGGTTGAGGGTTCGGGGTTAGGCGGTTCAAAGGCTCTTGAAATATATCCGCCCGATGATAAAGTTGCTGAGAATATTATTTCAACCAAAGAATCTACAAGGTTAGGTAAAGTAATCAGCCTCTTCAAAAAGATGTTCAAGGATATTGATGAAATTTTTGTTAATTTAGATCATGTAAACCAAGAAGTTATGAGTGTTCCCAAAATTGAAACCCCCCGTCATAACGAGGTTACTCCTGCAGATTTGAATGACAGTGTGGAACACCTAAATAAAAAACTTGACCAAATGATTCAGGAAGAAAAAAAATTCAGAAAAAAGATAGATAATTTTCAAAAGAAAGAAGTAAAAGATGCCGGTACAAACGAACAAAATAAATCTGAAGAATGTGAGGATAATCAATAACCCTGTTGTATCGCTCAATTTATGTGCAATGCGGGATAAAAATACCGATGCGCAGGGGATGAGAATTGCGACAAGAAAAATTACAAGATGTCTTTTATATGAAGCAGCAAAAAATCTTCCGCTTGTTGATACAAAAATTACCACACCGCTGACCACTTTTACGACCAAAACCATTGACCCTGATATTGAAATTATTATCTCGCCAATTTTGCGTGCGGGTCTTATTTTTACTGATGAAGCGATAGATATTTTACCGCAGGCTACTATAAGGCATCTTGGGATGTACCGTGATGAACAAACACTCAAACCTGTTTGGTATTACAACAAAGTGCCTATGGAAGCACCAAACCCTGAAAAATTTTATGTTTACATAACTGACCCGATGCTTGCGACGGGCAATTCGCTTTTGGGTGCGATAGAATTATACGCAAACAAAGGGATTCCGATAGAGAATATTAAATGTATCTGCATAATTTCGGCACCTGTCGGAATTGAAAATATACAAAAACACTATCCCGATATTGAAATTATTACGACTGCCGTTGATGACCATTTAAACGAAAAAGGTTACATTGTCCCCGGCATGGGCGATGCAGGCGACAGAATTTTTAATACGCTTTAAAAAACTCTTTTGCAAGTTTGGTTTCATCATCTTTTGTCAGGTTCGGGTTTTGAATTTTTTTCTCTAAAATATAATCAAAACAGTTCTGATACCTAGGTGACGGCTCTATACCTATATTTTTCAGGTCGTTTCCGTCAAGCGAAATTTCAATGTCTTTGAGTTCGTTTAAGTATTTTTCAACAACTTTATGGTTAATTATTGAATACATAATGACAGATTCAATCGGGATATTATTGAAAGTTTTGTAGATTTCAAAGTCATTATTTAATTGCGTGTTTTTGATTTTATTATATTCATCAACGATTTGTTTTTCGGTTTTTGTAAGAGGCAGATTTGAAATATCGGGCAAAAGTCCGATATAGCAAATCCAGATGTTTTGGGGCGCAAATTTTTTAATAACTTGTGAAAAATCGTATTTCGGCAGTTCGAATTTCTGCGGTGCGATAAGTTTATAAATGTTTTGTTTTATAAACCGCTCAAATGCACTCCATTTGTTGAGGTTAAATGTTTCAATGAGTTCTTTTTTAAGCCGTTTGTAACTCATATCATAATTTATATTATTAAGATAATCATTTTGAAGTTTTTTTGTATGTTCATCAGGTTCAAACCCGAAGCGCACGGCAAATTTGAGCATTCGTACAATTCTTGTCGGGTCGTCAATAAAACTGTTATCGTGCAGAACTCTCAAAGTTTTGGTTTTTATGTCCTTTAAGCCGCCCGTGTAGTCAATGATTTCGCCTGTGAGAGTGGATTTTGCCATTGCATTAATTGTAAAATCACGGCGCAGGACGTCTTCTTTTAGTGAACATCCGATTTTATCCACAACTGGCAGATGACCTTTTTGCGGATAGGTTTCACTTCTTGTTGAAGCGATATCGATTTCTTGTGAGGTATTCTCCTCCCCTTTTGAGGGGAGGTTGGGAGGGGTGCTGTTTTTCAGTTTTATCCTCACCGTACCAAAAGGTTCATTGACTTGCAAAATTTCAGCATCATTGATTTTTTTTGCAAATTCAATGGCATCTCCGTTATAAGTTAGATCGACATCAAAACTTGGTTGTCCCAAGATTTCATCACGCACAACTCCGCCGATATAGTAAAGATTTTTGTCTTTTAAGTTCATGGTTGTATAATAACACAAAATTTATAAACAGCACCCACCCCTACCTCACCCGCATTTGTACGGCTCATACTTCGCCTACAACTGCTCCCTCTCCCACCAAAATGACGCTGTGGGCGAGGTGAAGTATCCTTTTTAAATTAAAACCCTCCCTCGAAAGGGAGGGGATAAAAACTTCTCCCCTAATGAGGGGAGAATACAAGAGGGGTGCTATTCTGTAAAGGAAAAACAAACGGCACCCACCCCTACCCCCTCCCTCATAAGGGAGGGAGAATACCTATTGTTACAAAATGTAAAGTTGAATTTCAAAATGCCTAAAACCCAGTTATAATCTGCTATATGATATGATATGATATGATATGAGGGCTCGTGTCAATAATTTTCGCCCAAAATACTTTACATAAGAGTAAGGGTAAATTTCTTAGGTAAAGAAAGGAAAGGGTTGGAAAATTATGAGTTTAACTGTTGAACATGTGCAAAAATACGGTAAGGATTTGCAAGGTAATCCTGCGCATCCATACATGGAAGAAGTCTCGCGAAAAACTTTTTCGCACCATGGTTGTAATTATTTATTAGAACAGGGTAAAAATGATAGAGGTACATTAACAAAATTATACTCTGTTGGTGGCAATGGCTATAAGCAATTATTGAGGGAAAAACTTATTTCACCGAATAGTATTTATCGCAGCACTTATGATGTGTACGGAAGAGAAAATTATGCAAGTTGCATCCCACGTAAAGGCACCGGAGAATACTGGTTTTATACTGTAAAAGATGGTAAATTTAATCAAAAATTAATGACAGGTTTCTTAAGAGAGGGTAAAATAATCTCAAATCCAAATGGTTTTAAAATAGCAGAATATGCTGGCAATAGTATATTCCATGATTTAGGCGGAGGAGCAAAACCATTATTTAAAAAGATTTTGAAATTTTTATTAACTAAGAAATTATAATTCGTTGGGCGGGATACTTATCCCGCCTTATTAATTTTTCCCCCTCACCCGTTTTTCTAATACTCATGCCTCGTATTGAAAAACTTCCCTCTCCCTCAAAGGGGCGAGGGGATAAATACCTGAAACGAACTTAACGTCCTAACGTCTTACCGTCTTAACGACTTTATTTTTATAACGCATTTGTGTGGTTTAATAATTCAAACCCGATTTCTTTGATAAATGCTCTCAAATCTTCGTTTTGGGTGAGTTCAAATTCTGCGGTGTGCGAATTTTTCGTGTCATCATCATAATCGCACGGATGAATAAGTGCTTCTGCAAGACAATCTTTGTTCATTAAAGATTTCAGCCCGTAAGCAACTGTTCTGTCGCTCATCATTCCCGTGTAACCCACACCAATCAGATAATCATTGGTCTTTAAACCGTTTTCTTCCAACAACGGTTTATTTATTTTGGTAAATGCATTTAAAAGCATAATTTTTATCAAATTGACAGGGTAAGCAATTTTCAAATGCTTTTTGATTGAGGGTATCATATAAAAATGTTCATGTTGTGTTCTGACATAAGGAATATTATATTCTTTAGCAAGTTTGACTACGATTTTAAAGATATTGGGTATTGCATGAGTATGAACGTGAGAATCAATGTGATCAACCTTTGTTCTTGAAATGACCGCTTTGATTTGCGCTCTGAACTCATGTTCAACCTGTTTTAAAAATTCTTTGTTATAAGATTTTAGAATAAGCGCAAGATAGTCGTTATTAAATCTGCCGTATTCGTTGGTGAGCATACGCACATCGGTCAGTGATTTACCTTCAATGATATTTAAGTGAACCCCGATTGATAAATCGGGACATTGGGGGATAATTTCACCGACGGCAGTTTCAAACGCTTCACCGTTTGCGCAAATACTTGCAGAGGTTAAAATTCCCTGCTGATAACCCTTTAAAACGGCTCTGTTAAATCCCTGCGACATCCCAAAATCGTCTGCGTTTAATATAAAATTTTTACTCATGTTTATTGCCTTTATCCTGTTAGTATTATAATATAAAAGTGGTGGAAAAACATAAAAGTTGTGCTTAATGAATATTAAAAACGGCACCCACCCTAACCCTCCCTCAAAAGGGAGGGCATAATAAAAAATTTTCTCCCCTTTTGAGGGGCGAATACAAGAGGGGTGCCATCCCGTAAGGGCAAAAGAGGGAATTATGGAAAAACCGCAATTAGCAATAATTATACCGTGTTATAACGAGGAACTGTGCATAAAAGATACAGTCGGAAAATTGTTTTTGGTTATAAACGATTTGATTTCAAAAGGCAAAATTCGTGAGGACAGTTATTTATACTTAATTGATGACGGTTCAAAAGATTCAACATGGAATATAATTGAGCAGTTGCACAATGAAAATAATCTTGTTAAAGGGGTTAAATTTTTAAGGAATTACGGCAACCAGAAAGCAATTCTTGCAGGGTTAGAGGGCGCAAGAGCAATAGGTTGTGATTGTGTTGTGTCAATAGATGCCGACCTGCAGCAGGATGAATGGGCGATAGAAAAATTTATTGATGAGTACCAAAAAGGTTATGATATTGTCTACGGGATCAGAAATAACAGAAAAACTGATTCATTTTTGAAAAAATATACCGCACTTGCGTTTTACAAAACGATGAATTTGCTCGGTGCGCATATCCCCGCTAATCATTCCGATTACCGTCTGATAAGCAGACGTGCGCTTGAAATTCTTGAGATGTACCCCGAAAAACTCCTGTTTTTGAGAGGGTTTTTCCACGAAGTCGGACTAAAATCAACTTCAGTTAATTTTGATGTAAAACCAAGAACGGCAGGGAAATCAAAGTTTAACTATGCTTCACTTATGGCTTTGGCACTCAACGGGATTACCTCATACAGTATCGTACCGTTGAGAATGGTGGCGGTTTTGGGGTTTTTCATGGCATTAATCGGTTTTATCGTCGGGGTTGAAACGGTTGTGGAAAAACTTGTATGGCATAATTCTCCAAGCGGTTGGGCTACCATTGTCGTGTTGTTAAGCGTTTTTGGCGGTATTCAACTTTTCTGTCTTGGAATAATTGGCGAATATGTCGGACAACTTTATAAGGAAGTTAAGTCAAGACCACGTTATATTAAGGATATTGAACTTATTTAAGAATGGGATATTTTATGGAAAAAGTGTCGGATTTTATAAAAAAACACCCTGAAATTTTTACGATTTTGGGGTTGATTTTGTTTTGTTATTTAGTGTTTTTCTTTAATATCGGCAACTATGCGCTGATGGATGTTGATGAAACGCGTTATGTTTCAATGGCAAGAGATATGTTTAATACAAAAGATTTTTTGACTTTGTATTTAAATGGTGAATATTTCTTTGAAAAACCGCCTCTTTATTTTTGGGGCGAGTGCTTGTCGTTTGCACTGTTCGGGCATGTAAATGAATTTAGTGCAAGATTTCCCGTAGCATTGTACGGAACACTTTGCACTTTTTTAATGTATTTTATCGGCAAAAAAGCCGTATCACGCAGATACGGTTTAATAAGCGCAATTATTCTTGCAACGACAATGGAATTTGTTATGCTTGCAAAATTTGCTATTCTTGATATTGTTGTGACAACTTGCATCGGATTTTCGGTGTTGTTCGGATTTATGACTCAGTTTGTTCAGGAAAAAAATGTCAAATATTTTTGGTGGCTTTTTTATATTTTTTCGGGGTTAGCGGTTATGGCAAAAGGGATTCCGGGGTTTGTTGTGCCGTTTGGAACAATGTTTTTTGTCACGATTTTTAATAAGTCGTTTAAAAAAATTTTCAAACTTCAATATTTTCTTGTCGGAATTTTGTTGTTTTTGCTCATTATTCTGCCGTGGCATATTGTTATGTTCAAAATGCACGACCCCTTATTTTTCAACGAATACATAATGAAACACCACATTAACAGGTTCTTTTCATCAAGTGAAATTCACAGAAAACAGCCGTTTTATTTCTATTTTCTTACAATTTTATGGGGAACTTTCCCCTATGTATTATCTGCGCTTGCGGTTGGGATTACTAAAATAAAAGACGGGATTGCTTCGAAATCGCTTGCGATTTCTCGCAATGACATGACGCAAAAATTTTTGTGGTTTAATGTTATCGGGTTTGTGTTTACAATGCTGTTTTTCTCATCCTCAAGCACAAAACTTATAACCTACATTCTGCCTGTATATTTCTTCACATCGTTTATTATCGCTTATGTTTGGGAAGATTATATTTTTAACGGCAAATGTAAAAAGGAAATCAATTTGACTGTTTATATTTTGGGCGGTGTATTCATTCTTGCATCTGTTGTCGGATGTTTTATGGGGTTATTTTTACCGGAAAAAATATATGCCGATGTTAAAATTATTCAGTGGTTCTGCGTTGCGGTAACGGGAATATTTGGAATTTCAAGTATCTTGCTTGCCAAAAAAGAAAAGTTTAAAGGAGTGTTTATTTCTTATGCTCTATTAATTGTTATTCTGTCTGCATTCGGGACAAAACTTTTTTACAATATGGATTATTCTTTCGGGCAAAATGATTTGATGGAGTTTGCAAAATACTGTAGGGATAAAGGTGACAAAGTTGCCGTAATCAACGGCGGGCGCAAGTATTCGGTGCTTTATTATTACGGTGATAAGGTTAATTATGTGACGGTTGATACAGATGATGAAACGATTTCAGATGATGAAAAAATTCTTTTTAAACCTGATGTTAAAACAATTATCAAAAACAAAGACATTGACGATATGTCGCAAAGATTTAAATTCAACATTTTAAAAGAGGGCAAAAAATATAAACTTGTTGAAATAGTGGCAGTAAGGCACTAAGATTATTCCACTTTTTTGAATGCGAAAAATTTGAACAGTACATAAGTTGCGATTGAAACAAGAAACAGTGAGATAAATTGTGCGACAAATACGTTTTTAATTAAATATCTTACAAAAATTTCCAAAATTATGACATTTAATACATAACTAACTGCCCATGTTGAACAACATTTGAGGTATTCTTTAACGTAATTTCCTCTTGTACAGAATACAAAGAATTTTTGGTTTAGGTAGGAAATGACTGATGACAAAATCCACTGCAAAGCAACACACAACTGATAATGCTCCGCGCCAAAAATCAGCACGCAGATTGCGTAAATGATATAAGAAACTCCGGCATTTATACAACCGATTACCAAAAACCTGACAAAATCAGGAAGTTTGTACCATTTTTCCATAGTTATAAATGAAAATTATCTTTCTTTAATATAAATTGTGTTGAATTTAAACGCTTCAAAAGTTTCGGAGAAATGGTCTTCTTTCATTCCTGCTTTAACTTTAAGCGATTTCATAAATTCTTTTTTATCGGGTAATTCTGCCCAAACAGACGGCAGATAGACCGCCTGATTATCACCGTCACGAATGATTATACCGTCCTCGTTTGGAACAATTTTTTCCATCAACTGTTCTTCGGTATCAAAAACGATTTTTCTCGGCTCTGTCAGAATTGAAACCGCAAACTTGAGTTCCGGCAGTTCTTCTTCTCTTACTGCGCTGAACCTTGTGTCTTTGAATGCGGCATCTTTTGCGTGTTCAACCAAATCGGTAATCAATGGTCTGTGAGCAACAATTGAGCCTATACAACCTCTTAATCTTCCGTTTTTCTCAATAGTTACAAAGCATGCCCCCGGCTGATCAAATACCTGCGGATAGATTATCTGCATTGGTTTTTGGTCAAATTCCGAGCCGATAATAAGTTTGCACAGGTCGATAACAAATGCGGGATGATATTTTGCAATATAGTCGTTTTTGTCGCCTTCATACAAAAACCAAGTTCCGTAGCCGACAACTCTTGATTTGTCCTCAGAAACTTCGGATGAGTTAGCCAAATCAATTCTTATCATTGAGAATTTGTGGCTATTTGCAAATGTAACAAGTCCTGCAATACCAATAGCACCGCAAGCCTGTTCATATCTGAAATTGCTGATATTACCCGTTTCTATCATCTGGGCGGTAATTTTATCTGTCGTTTTTGCGTTTTCATCAGAAAGATAATGGCTCAAATCTGATGAAATAACAAACCCGTTTTCTTTGTTCGGATAGTAAGCCTCGATGATTTTTTTGATAATTTCGGGGTTTTCTTTACCGATTAAAACAGGAACGATTTTGACATTGTCAAAGACAGACTGAATAATCGGCAGTTCAACCTCAATTGAGTGTTCCGCTATCATAGCGTCATCATTGAGGTTTGCGCCGAATCTGTCGTGCAAATCTTTGCAAATTTCCTGATTAACATCGGATGTGCCGATAGGGGTTTCCCAGCCGTCATAACTTGATATTGCAATTCCGTCAAACCCCACTCTGTGAGATGGCGCAAAGATAAAAAGATTTTTTATCCCTTTATCAAGTTGGCTTATGCCCTCATAGGCAAGTCTGCCCGAATAAACAAGCCCTGCATGCGGAACAATGACCGCTCTTGTAGCGTACTTGTACAAGTTCTTGCTTGTTTCTTTAAAATTCTGTATCTGTAAAATTAAATCCTCTGAGTTGCCTGTGTAAAAAGTGTTGGCAACTGTTGCTTCTTTTATTTTTCTCATAACAGTATTATAATACATTTTATGAAATATCAAAATATCTTAACAAATGGTAAAGTTCAATGCACAATTTGTCCTCGCAACTGCGTTTTAGATAACGGTCAGAGCGGGTTTTGCCATGTCAGGCAAAATGTTAACGGACAAATTGTTCTTGACACTTACGGTTACAATACGGGACTTGCGATAGACCCTATTGAGAAAAAACCGCTTTATCAGTTTTATCCGACAACGGGAGTGCTGTCGTTCGGCACTTTGGGGTGCAATATGGGTTGTCAGTTTTGCCAAAATTGGCAGACGACAAAAAATAAATCCGATCCGAAAAGTTTTAATCAAAATTCGCCCGAGGATATTGTCGGACTTGCATTAAAGCATAATTGCAAAAGCGTTGCATTTACCTATAATGAACCGATAATATTCTTTGAATACGCACTTGACACTGCTAAACTTTGTAAACAGTTCGGGATAAAAACGGTTGCGGTAACATCAGGCTACATAAACCCCGAACCCGCAAAAGAATTTTTCTCGCTTATGGATGGTGCAAATATTGACCTGAAAGGTTTCAGTCAAAGGTTCTACGGCAAGAATTGTCTTGCTAAATTAGAACCAGTACTTGATACAATAAAATATGTCTGCAACCAAACCAACTGCCATGTCGAACTTACAACCATGCTCATTGAGGGCGAAAATGACAGCGAAGAAGAGCTAAGAGCTGAATGTGAATGGATTATAAATAATGTCGGTGCGGATGTTCCGCTTCATTTTAGTGCATTTTTCCCTCGTTATAAATTTGAAAGCCGTAAGGCAACAGAATTTCCCATACTTGTAAAAGCGTACAAAATTGCAAAAGAAACAGGACTGCATTATGTTTACACGGGCAACTTAACAAATACCGAAACCTCAACTACATATTGCAAAAACTGCGGTAAGGGTGTGATTATCCGCAACGGGTATCAGTTGCTTGAATACAATCTTGACGCTTTTGGAAGATGTAAATTCTGCGCAACCCTTTGTGACGGCAGGTTTTAAATTATTTTTTATTTGTTCCTCCCCCAAAGGTGAGGAACTTGTTTTTCTGCAGAATTTCAAAGGGGAGGAACATATTATTTCACAACAATATTAACCAATTTCCCCGGGACAACAATAGTTTTGACTATGGTTTTTCCTGCGGTCAATTCTTTGACTTTGTCGCTTGAAAGTGCCTGTTTTTCCATTTCTTCTTTTGAAATTTCAGCATAAACGTCGATTCTGTCTTTAACTTTGCCGTTAATTTGAATAACCATTGTTATAGAACTTGATTTAGCAAGGTTTTCATCCCACTCACACCATTTTTGGTCGTGAATAGAACCCTCTCCGCCAAGTTCGTGCCATGCCTCTTCGGTCAGATAAACAGCAACAGGCGACATCAGTTTGAGCATTGAAACAATTGCAAAACTCAAAACATTTTTGTCCTCGTCATTAAGTTGAGGTTTCTTTGCCTGCCAGTCATAAATAGCATTTACAAGTTCACGGTATTTTGAAATAACCGTGTTAAACTGAAATTCGTTTGTAATGTCGTTTGTAATGCCCTTAATCTGCATGTGAACAGTTCTTACCAAATCATCATTGTCTTTTGCAAGATTAGAGCCCAAAGTATAATTCAGGTTGATATTTTCAGCATTAGATGCAACAAGGCGCCAAACTCTGTTTAAGAATTTATAACAGCCTTCAACACCTGCATCCGACCAGTCAAAATCTCTTGCAGGCGGTGAATCCGACAGGATAAATAATCTTGCCGTATCAGCACCGTAATTTTCAAATATTTCATCAGGGTCAACCGTATTACCTTTTGATTTAGACATCTTTGATCCGTCTTTTAATACCATGCCCTGTGTTAAAAGGTTTTTAAACGGTTCGTCAAAATCTAACAGTCCGCAGTCACGCAACGCTTTTGTGAAAAATCTTGAATACAAAAGGTGCAAAATTGCGTGTTCAATACCGCCGACATACTGATCAACAGGTAACCAGTGGTTTACGATGTCTTTATTAAAACATTCTTTGTCGTTTTTGGCATCGGCATAACGCAGGTAATACCAACTTGAACAAATGAATGTATCCATTGTATCCATTTCACGAGTTGCATGACCTCCGCAAACAGGACAAACCGTGTTTTTAAATGTTGGTGAAGTCGTAATCGGTGATTTGCCTACAACCGAGAAATCAACATCTTTCGGCAAAAGTACAGGTAATTGGTCTTCCGGAACAGGTTGAATACCGCATTTGTCACAATAAACAACAGGAATCGGTGCACCCCAATATCTTTGACGTGAAATGAGCCAATCTCTAAGTCTGAATTGTGTTTTAAACTCCCCAAAACCTTCATCAACGGCTTTTTGGGTAATTGCTTTTTTCGCTTCGGTGTTTTTCATTCCGTTAAATTCACCCGAATTAACCAATACACCCTCATCAACATAAGCCTCATTTTCGCAGTTTGACGGATTTTGCGGGTCTTGTATAACAACTTTTAACGGTAAATTATATTTCTTTGCGAAATCAAAATCTCTTGTGTCATGTGTCGGAACTGCCATAACTGCGCCCGTACCGTATTCAACAAGAGCATAATCTGCTGTCCACAACGGGAAAATTTCGCCCGTAAACGGGTTTTTACAATGTGTTCCTAATGGCACACCTGTTTTTGTTCTGTCTGTCGAAAGTCTTTCGATTTCGGACATTTTGCGGGCATTTGCTCTGTACTGTTCAACCGCATCTTTATTTTCCGCAGTAGTTAGTTTTTCAATGTCTTTGTATTCAGGCGCTACAACAAGGTAGGTTATACCATGAACCGTATCTGGCCTTGTTGTATAAACGGGAACTTCCATTTTTTCCCCTGAGGGAGTATCAACAACAGGGAAACGGAAAATTGCACCGTGTGATTTACCTATCCAGTTTGCCTGCATGGTCTTAACATTATCGCCCCAGCCTGTCAAAAGGTCTAAGTCTTTTAACAATTCATCCGCATACTGCGTTATTTTTACAAACCATTGAGATAAATATTTTTTCTCAACTTCAGAGTCGCATCTCCAGCATTTGCCGTCTATGACCTGTTCGTTTGCAAGTACTGTTCCGCAGTCGGGACACCAATTTACAGCAGCTTCTTTTTTGTAAACAAGTCCTTTTTTGTATAACTGTAAGAAAATCCACTGTGTCCATTTGTAATAATCCGGCTTGCAGGTTGTTACTTCTCTGTCCCAGTCATAAGACAAACCAAGCATTTTTAACTGCTCTGTCATATATGCAATATTTTCATCAGTCCATTTTTCAGGATCTGCATTGTGTTTCATCGCAGCATTTTCGGCCGGAAGTCCGAAACTGTCCCATCCTATCGGGTGTAAAACATTAAATCCGTTGGCTTTTTTAAATCTTGCTATAACATCTGTAATTGTGTAATTGCGCACATGTCCCATGTGAAGTTTCCCCGATGGATAAGGAAACATTGAAAGCGCATAATATTTAGGCTTTTCAGATTCGTTATTTGTTTTAAAAACTTTATTATCTTCCCAATATTTTTTCCATTTTTTCTCTATTTCTTGAGGGTAATAACTCTGTTTCATGTTTTATACTCCATTTATTCTCGTGTGTTCAATTATAGCATAAACAGTTTAGATAATTTTGTCTGCGAATAGCAAAAAATTTTTTTTCGTGGTTTATAGTATGTATGTCGATTTCTAAGGTAACAACAAATATGAATAGTCATACTCCGGGTATGACTTTTAAAAAATACATAAAACATATCATCTATCATGGTCAAGATTGCGGATATATCAATGAAGCCGGAAAGAAAAAATACGTATTAACTCCCGCACTTGAAAAGCTGGAGCGTAAACTTGAATTAAATGATTTTAATCCAAGTGAACCAAGAGCTATAACCAAACAAGAATTTGATATGTTTAAATTATTGTTAAAACCTTTTATTCGTAATGAAAAAGGGATTAATAAATTGAAACTGAGTGAGAATCTTTTTTACAGTCCGAGTCCGGCATCTATTCTGATTTGGGATAAAAAAAGAAACGAATCTGTTATAACCATAATTAAAAGGCTTAAATCACCAACAGTGGAATTTTTCTACGATTGGTTCCCATTTTTAAGAAAATGGCACAGGGTTTCGCCGTTTAATTATTAATTATTTTTGTAACAATATCTGTGTTCATGTTTGACAAGGGTTTGTCCTTATTTTACTATCATGAAACAAAGAGGAAATGAGGTGAACATCCTCAACTGCTGCCGCAGCCGTAAAAGTCGGAACACTCAAAAGAATTATTTTTCTACGTGCAGTATGGAAAAATATTTAAAAATTCTTAAGATGTGTCCTCTTTGATTCAGAGAGGATTTTTTATGGCAGTAGGAGCACCGCATATTCATAATGCAAAAGTTGGCAGTTGTCCGCATGGACTTCCCGCGGGAGCTTGCCCTATTTGCAGCGGTATGGCAGGCGGAAATTCTACTACAAAAAGAGATACCCCACGTAATGTCGGAGAGATGACTTATAACCAGTGTGCTGCAATAGGTGCGATGTTAAGAGCACAAAAGGCTGCAAGACAAAGGGCAGAGGCTAATCAGCAAACCTTTATTCAGGCTATGGTGCAGTTTAATAAAAACCTGCAAAATGTTCATCAAAGAATTTTAGAACTTGCATCAAATATCTCAAGAACAATGCCCGCAATAATTTCTGCGCCTGTTAATTTTGTTTTAACTCAGGTGGTCGCAAGAATTGTTAATGTTATGGCAAATATTCCGAATGTACTTGCTAATGTTGCACAAAAACTTGTTGATATTGCAGATAAGCTTGCGGCAGTATACGGTGAACTCAAAGCGGCTGTTTCAAAATCACTTTCTAATCTTATGGGTAATATAAAGAAAAAACTCAAATCAATGTTCTTTATTTTCGGAGCGGATGAAACAGACGATGATGAAAAGAAAATTGACGAAACAAAAAAAGCATTTAATTTAAAGACGTTTTTGCATAATCTTTCACGAAAATTTAAGCGTGAAGAAGAAAGGATAGTACATGAACATTAATCCTTTCGCAAATGAAAATTTGATTCAGCACAGAAATATGACCCAATCTCAAAAAAAGAACATAAACACAACAAAAGAGGGGGTTGTGGTTAATAGTTTTGTCAAAGATAATGAATGTTCTCTTTCAAATTTGAAAGATACTTTTGTAATTTCAGATGATACCACTATGCCGCAGCAACTTTATAAAGATTACCAAATTGTTGATAAAAAACTTTTGCCGTTGAGTTCGATTGCATTAGGTGTAATGGGTGCAATAGCTGGTTTGACCGGCTTTGTCAGATACAGTGCCAAAGCATCAAAAAATCTTGCTAAAGAAAAATGGCTTCCTGCGGTTACAAGAAACGTCAATTTAAGCAAAGAAACTTCGCAGGTTATTTATCAAATGGTGCAAAGCCCAAATAGCAAAACATTTATTGCGGGTGCAGGAGTTCTGACGCTTTCTGCGATGGCATTTATGGGCAAAACATTTTTTGACGGTTACAAAGATATTTGGGTAAAACGCAAAGAGGCAAACATTCAGAAGAATTTACAGGAAAATTTAATAGCGGTTGAAACACAGTCGTTTTCAGGCAAAATGCAGATTATTCGTTCTATGCTTTCAAAATATACAAAAGAATTTGAGGGATTTTTAAATCCACCGGAAGAAAAACCCGATACTCCGTTCGGGCGCAAGACTTTTGAACAGTTTGCGTTCGGCTCGGGTGAGAATTTTGCCCCCTTACAGGGAGAAATGCCGAAGGCAAAGAGGGTAAATAATTTCGGCAACATCTTGTTAGGTATCGGTACTCTTGCAGGAATAGTCGGTCTTGGGTTCTTGTCGCTTAAAAATCTGACAAAAAGCAAAATGCACCTGCAGGAAAGTCTTGAACAGACCCAAAAAGCAATAACGCAGATAGTAAAAACCTCTTCAAAAGAAACAAAACACGCAGATGAAGAAAATCTTGAACACATGTTTGTGGAGATTGAAAATTCAAGAGGGATAAAAGAATTTGTCAAAGAGCAGATTTCCGCACTGAACTGGAAAAAAGATGAAAAAATCGCTTTTGAGAAAAAAGTTCTTGAAAAAATTGAAACTTCTACAACAAAAGTTAATCCGAATATCGGGGGGGACGGAACTCCAAAACCTGCGTTCAATTCTTTTGTCGATGATTACAAAGCATTTTTCTATAATTGGCTTTTAGATACATCAAATCCGCAGTTTGGTTTGTTGTTTGGCGGTGTAACGGCAATTACCGCAATAGGTTACGGCGGAAAACTTGCAGGTGATGCACTCAAAGAAGTTCAGGTCAAAAAGATTAATGCACAAACAGAACTCGATTTACAAAAACGTCTTGTTTCAACAGAACTCAGAAATTTCAAAGCAAAAAAAGATTCAGCAATAAATCCGCTTGTAAAAGAATTTTATAAACAGGTCGACAGCGGAAAACGTACAAAAGAAGAACTTAAAACAATGGCAGAAAATATCCTGTTTGAAGTCAAAAACGGCCCGCCGTTTGTTTATTCGTAAAAATTATGATTCAACCGGTTACTCAAAATAATATTAATCCATATCCAAAATATATTTGTGCTTCGGCTCAGTTGCTGGTAAAGGGCAGAAATTACTGCGTGTTTGATAAAGACGAAGTGGATTATTTTGTCAGACAAAAAGAAAAAGCACTTCCGTATTTGACTGATATTTTAGAACATTCAAATAATGAGGCTCAGGTTACTGAAACACTCTATATTATGGACAGAATGATAGATAACGGCACAAAAGGTATTGATAAACTCTATCCTGTTTTTTCAAGATTTAACCAGACACAGTCGCCAAATATTCAGACCTTTTTGGCGGGAATTTACCGTAAAATTCAGGTGCCTGACGCTTTTGGGCCGTTATGCAAAATGCTGATACAAAATTCGATGAAGCCTCATAACCCAAATCAGACTTTTGACCCCAACGAAGAAATCGGCGGTGCGATTTTGAGTTATCTGTCTGATAGATGGCGTGGATAAACAAATTTTTGTATTAAAAAAGGCTTTGAGATGTACTCAAAGCCTTTTTTAATTCTGTATTTTAACGTATTAGTTTTTCTTACCGTATCTTTTGTTAAATCTTTCAACTCTACCTTCAGAGTCAAGGATTTTTTGTTGTCCTGTGTAGAACGGGTGACATTTGTTACAAATTTCAACTGTAATGTTGTCTTGAACGGAGCCTGTTTCAATTTCGTTTCCGCATACACATTTGATAACGGTTTTTTTGTACTCCGGATGAATATCTGCTTTCATTTCTTACCTCTTTCTTTTCAAGATTCCAAACTTGAATTGTTGTGTAATATTTCGACTGAATACATTTTAAAACGCTAAATTCATGAAATCAAGAGGGGTGGGGTAAGGGTCGCTGTCAATATTGTGTTATTTGTTCGGTTATTATTTACCCCTACCATTTTTTAAAAATAAAAAATACGGCAAGTACAATGAGGGCAAAGCCGACAAGGTAGTTCCATTTAAATTGTTCTTTGAGGTATAAAACGGAAAAGAAACTGAAAACCACAAGAGTGATGACTTCCTGAATAGTTTTGAGTTGAGCGGCGTTGTATGTTGTGTATCCGATACGGTTAGCGGGGACTTGAAAGCAGTATTCAAAAAATGCTATTCCCCAGCTGACAAGAATTACCGCCCACAGTGCTGAGGATTTGAATTTGAGGTGTCCGTACCATGCAAAAGTCATAAATATATTTGAAATAAGTAATAAAAATATTGGTGTGATTGCTCTGACCATAATAAAATCTCCTTAAATGTATTTCAATAAGTATAATTATAGAGCAAACAGGTTTGCTTGACATTGGTAATTTTTAAAATATAATTGTTATTGCGAAGGAAATGCCGGCATAGCTCAATTGGCAGAGCAACGGTTTTGTAAACCGTAGGTTGTAGGTTCGAGTCCCATTGCCGGCTAGTTTTTCGCAAAAGTTGTGCCCTTGTGGCTCAGGGGTAGAGCACTCCCTTGGTAAGGGAGAGGCCACGAGTTCAAATCTCGTCAAGGGCATTTTTAAAAAGCTTTTGGCGTATGACAATTAAATAAGGGTAGGTGGCCGAGTGGTTAAAGGCGACAGACTGTAAATCTGTTCACGCGAGTGTACGGTGGTTCGAACCCACCCCTACCCAATGTAAAAAGGACAATAACAAAAGTTATTGTCCTTTTTACTTTATGTATAGTAGATACGAACCACACCGACCGAGAGGTCGGTATGTGGTTCGAGCGCGAGTGAGCCAAGTGCGAAGCGTTTTTGCTTGTGGCGAAAAGCCACTTAAAGCAAAAAGCGAAGTCACGTCGATGGCGAACGAGCAAGACAACCCACCCCTGCCCAAATTTTAAAGAAGGTGAAAATCTTCTTTTTTTATTGGGGTTGGTGAGAACCAACAATATGGATATAGTTCATATATTAAAAAAAAGACAGGTCTTGAACCTGCCCCCAAATAGTATCTATAGTATGAAATTTTATATTTTAATCAGATATGACGATATTTTCTAACGGTAAAATAAATCCAAAAATATTGTGATTATCTGCAAAACTCTTTGCATATATTTTACCTTGATGAGCATCAATTATTTGTTTTGATAAATATAGTCCCAAACCAAAACCTACTTTATTGAATTTTGCAGCATGAGAAACATATTTTTTAAACAGATTTTCCATGGTTTCAGGATTGATGTATGAACTTTTGTTTTTTATTTCAATACCGATATTATTTCTGTTCTGTTTTACAGTTACAAGAATTTCCGTATCATTATATGCGTACGAAATGCCGTTCCCCAATATATTTGTAAGGACTCTTTTTATTTGCATTTTGTCGCAATCCGTATCAAAAGTATTCCCTTTTTTATTTATGCGGATTGTAATATTTTTTTCTTTTATCATTGATTCAAATTCATTTATAACTTCTTCTGTAATAGTAATCAGATTACATTTTTCATAATTCAGTACATAATCACCGTTTTCATATTTGTATGTTGTTAAAAGTGTAGAAAGCATCTCATACATAAAATTGCAAGAATCCTTTGTTAATAAGAGTAATTCTCTTTGTTCATCGTTCAAAGGTCCCATCTGGTCATTTAACAATAAATCAAGTGCTTTTATTTGTGCAATTGTCGGTGTTTTAAGGTCATGAGTTAATGTTGCAACAAAGGTTTCTCTTTGCTCTGCGGCAGTTTTTTCCGCATCAATATCTCTTGCAACACTGCATATTCCGATTACTTTTTTTTCGTGATTTATTATAGGGCATTTTGTTACTTTAAACCACCGTTTGTCATTGTTTTTCAGGGTAATCAGTTTTTCTCTGCTGATGCATTCACAACTGTTTACTATTTCATTATCCTCATTTTTTATTTCGTCAGCTCTTTTCTCCTCATAATTCCATTTATTAGCATCATCCGAATCGGATAATCCCAGAAAATCCATTGCCATTTTGTTTTCATAAAAAACATTTCCATCTAAATCTTTCAGATATGTAGGAATTGGCATCCCCAAAAGTACAGAACGAAGCATTTGTTCTTGGTCTTTTATTTCATCTTTTAGAATTTCTTCCTGCGTAATATCTCTTGCGATTATTAACGCACCGAAAACACCTTTCCTTAAAACTAACGGAGTAGCTGTTAAATCATAAATACGATTACGGTCTTCCATTTTTATTTTTTTTCTGATAACTTTGCCCTGTAAAACTTTTTTGGTTATTTTATTTAGGTTTGCAGCATCTTTTGAAGAAAATAAATCTGCTTCAGATTTCCCTTTTATTTCGTCAAGAGTCTTATTAACAGTATTTAAATAAATTTGATTACAATACAAGTATTTGCCATTAAAATCTTTATATACAATCAAGTCCTGTGAAGAATTGCATATTGCACTTATTAATTCTTCATGATCTGCCTGTCTTTCATTTATAAATTTTAATAGAGCTCTGTTTTCTACATAACTTTGTAAGACATAAAAAATCAGTATTAAGCTTATTGCTATAATGGAATGTAATTTGGTTTGCGGATTAAAAAATACCCAAATTATAAAAATTGCTATTGCAATTTGAAATGTCCATTTGAAACTCATCAATATTTTTTCGCTGCTTTTAAATAAATTTTTATAAATCATATTTTGTTGCCTTTACTGCCGCCTGTACTCTATCTGTCACGGATAATTTGGTTAATATATTACAAACATGGGCTTTAGCCGTACAAGGACTAACTATAAGTCTGTCTGCTATTTCGGTGTTAGAAAATCCCTGCACTAATAAATCTAAAACCTCTTTTTCTCTTGAAGTTAAATTAAAATCCTCTTTTTCTTTTGGCTCTGCTTTATAAAAAGTTTTCTGAACAACTTTGGTAATTCGCGGGTCAATCCATATAGAACCTTCATTTACTGTCCGGATTAAGTTATAAAGTTTTGTTGTTTCAATATCTTTTAAAGCATACGCATTTGCTCCTGAAGCCAAACTTGATAAGACTTCATTGTCGTTATCATGGGAAGTTAAGATAATGATTTTTATATCAGGGTACTTTCTATGAATTATTTTTGTTGCTTCAATACCTGTCATATAGGGTAACCCTAAATCCATAAGAATAACATCAACGTGTTGATTTTCTAATGCATCAATGCAGGCTTCAGCCGTTTCAAAATCATTTATAATATTTATATCTTTATAATCCTCGAAAGCTTTTTTGTATGTGACTCTTGTTAATAAATAGTCTTCAACTATATATACAGAGATTTGTTTTTTATCTTCCATTTTGTTCTCCTTTTCAAAAAATTATCTGTTTAACTCCTCCGAAAGACTATTGTCCAGTTGGATAATAAATAGAAAAATAATAATAAAAAAATATTATCTATGCAATAAAAGCAAATTTTGTTTATCAAACTCATTTTATAGATAATTTTATCTTGTACGGAGTGTTAAATCACAGTGATAACAAACATGAACGAGGTCTTGTCCGATTCGAGCGAGGGGCGAGCAGAAGCTGGGGCAGATTTTGGTTATTGTGCTTTGCAAGCACAAGCCAAAATGCAAAATGCTGTTTATTGCGAGCGACTCAAGACAATCCACCTCTGCCCAAATTTTTTTGATGAGCTTTAGGCAGTTATTATATTATATTCGCCGATATCCAGTCCGTAGAGTTTGTAAATTTTTTCTTCCAAAATTTCGTATAAATCATTCTGTCTGCCTCTGTCGTTAAGAATTTTATCAACGATATTTATGATTTCGTTTTGAGTATTTTTAGAACAAAGCGGAATAGGGATTTCTTCAATATGCGAACGCAGAACTTTTACGGAATTGTATTTTTTCTCAAAAATAAATTGCGCAATTCTTGAATTGAGAATTGCCATGATGTATTTAATATTCACCCCTTTGATTTTCGGGATAAGGATATTACAACTGTTTAAAGATAGCCTCTGCTGATTGTCATAGGCAAATACAAGTTTTTTGCTGATAAATTTATAAAACAGTTTTTCTTTTGTTCTGTAAATTTCTGTCCGTGCAACCTGTTGAAAATCGTTTGGTAAGTATTCTATGTAATTTGACGGATTATTTATTTTAAATTTATTTATATCAGAACCTTTTAAAATAATTTCGTTTGAATTTGTTTTTTTGCCGGTAATATGTTTTTTATTGTTGCCTGTGACGATTCCCAAAGCAAAAACGGCATTATTTTTCAGATACACCTTTCCTTTTCCCGATAATATCTTTTTATAAACCGAATATTGTTCATCACTCATTGAAAAATTGAAAACTTTGGGAGTAATTTGACGTTCTTTTTTTATAACAAAATTCTCATTTTTGGTTTTAACTTTCATTCCTGCAAATGAAAAAGGTGAATTTGTATGTTGAATTTGCATTATTATAGCGGGGCACTGAACTTTATCAAACATATTTCCGAGATATTCAACGTATTTAACCGAATTATTTTTGAGGATAATTTTTCTGATGTTTTGGTGATTTTTAACTGTCAAAATCGCTTCGGGTAGAACAAAAAACAAATTCCCGTCAGGCTTCAGGCATGATATAGATTTTTCTGTAAACACATCGTAAGATTCAATATTATTGCATTGAGCCGAAAGATATTTGTTTTTTAATTCGGGAATAATATCATTTTCAAACTCTGCGCCCCAAGGCGGGTTACCTATTATAAAGTCAAATTTCAGATCAGAATTTTCGGTAAGAAAATTTTTAGCGGTAAAATTTTTGTACAAAATTTTTATGTTTTTAATTTTAAATTTCATCGCTATGTTAAGTCTTGTGATATTTATTGCAATTTCATCAATATCATTCCCGTAAATCTGTTCAATATTAAGGGTATCCGGAAGTTGAAGTAAAAAATTACCCGCTCCGCAACAGGGGTCGATTATGTTTTTATCCGAAAAATTTTGAAAATTTATTTCGTTTATAATTTTTTTTATGACCTTTGTCGAGGTATAGTATGCCCCGCTTGATTTTCGGCTGTTTAAATTTGATAAAGAAATATATAACAGTCCCAAAATATCTTCATTTTTTTCGTAAATATAATTGTTTTTTAGAATATCTGCGTGGGTTTCACAAAAATGCAGTGCATTGTTTGGGTTTTCAATTAAATCATTTACTAATTCATTACAAGCACCCAAAGAAATGTTTTTTCTCAGAAATTCTTTCAGATAACTTTGTGTGATATTTGTTTTTATTTTTTTGTTCGTGATAAGTAGTTGTATGGCGCAATTCGCAACAATGAGTTTGATTTGCGATTTGTTAAGTTTAATATTTTTTTCAGAAATATAATTTAATAATTCAGAAATTATTTGCAGATTTTTTGAAGTATCTGATAGGTAATCTTTGTAAAAAAAAGAACCCGAAACGTATTTTTTGTTACGTCTTGATTTTAACAGGTTTGATTTTGCTGAATTTAGTTGTCTTATTAATGTATCGCAGTATTCTTTTGTAAAATATGTCCGAGAATTAATCGTTTTTGAGGGGTGAATTTTATTTAATTTAATCCAGTTTTTTACAGTTGCTTCTGAGACCGAAAGTTTTTCGCTTAATTTTTTTACTGAAACCAAATTGTTTTTTATCTGTTTATGTTTATCCAAAACGGCCATACATACCCCCGTATGTTATTATACTATAACTATGTGGTAATGTTTAAATTGTGATTTAAATTAAAAGCAAAAATTATTTTTCAGATGTTTTATATGGGACATGGTTTTAGAAACAAATATGAGTTCAAAAGTAGAAAGTCGATATATATATTCTAAAGATTATTACGGAGATTATAGAATTCAATCAGTAATTTTTGATTCTCCGATTAAGCTTAGTGATGCAATATCAGAAATTCGTGCAGATGAAAATATTACTGATACGTTATCTTATTACAGATATTACAATGATAAGACATTATCGCAAATTCAAAAAGACTTATCTTTAAATGATAAATTGAATAAATTAAAAGTTAAAGGAATGCTTGGTTACGGTCAAACAGCATACGTTTTTGAGACAGAACAAGGTGATATTTTGAAAATAACTAACCGAGATCATTTTTTAGGACGAAAACATGAAAAATTTGATTGTCCAATAAAATCTTTCGGCAAGATGAGTCCTAAGAGTTTTTGTTATTATTACTTTGTAGAAAAGACCAATGAGATATTATCTGCCAAAGAAATAAATATTTGTATAAATAAAATCAAAGAACTCGGATACAAAATTGTAGATCACAGGTTGGAGCAATTTGGCAAATCCAATAACGGGGATATATTTTTAATTGACCCAGAATGTGCCAGAAAAAATAATCTGTTTGGGCTTATAAAATATAAATTTATGAAAATCAAATCTTTAATAAAAATGATGAAATAATAAACGGGGTACAATTTATTATACCCCGTTTATATTATTTATTTGATATTATTCTTCAGCTGCAGGAACGGTTATAGTCTGAGTTTGGGGTACATCTTCGGTTTTGATAATTATTTTTTGTGCACCGTTGCGAACTTTTGTTGCTGACCAGTTTGTTGCTTTTTTAGCACCTTTTTTGGTTGCATTCCCTGCTTTTTTAGCCCCTGATTTTATTGCACAACCTGTCTTTTTTGCACCTTTTTTTACTGCTGTGCCTGTCTTATCTGCAACTTCAATTGTTTTATCACCTACAGTTTGTGCAAAATCCTGCGTGGAATCTTCAATTTTATCAAGCAGTGTCGGTTTATAATCTGTTGTGTTTACATAATAAACTGTGTCTGCATAACAAATTCCTGCACTTAAAATTAACATCCCAATTAATAATGTTGTCAATAATTTTTTCATAGTTTATTCCTTTTTTTTAAATATACATTATACAAGAATATGCTATATATTTTTTCGGGTTTTGTCAAATAACAAAAAAAAGAGGTAATAATTACCTCTCGTAAATTAAGAATAGCTGGAAGTATGAAAAAGATTAATTATATTTAACCGCGTAACAAATTTTTGCCTATTATCCGCTTTTACTATTCGGATATTAGCCATGTTTATGTTATTCTGTTGGGGTATGATTACGATTTTGACAAACCCTATCATAATTTCAGTAATACTTTTGTGCGTGCTTTGCCTTTGCAGAGTTAATGTTTTGCTTGCGTTGTTGATTTCTGGACTGACAGGCGGACTTATAGGCGGAATAGGTGTTTCTGGAGTTATGAATATTTTTGTTCACGGAATGGGCGATAACTCAGAAACTGCATTGAGTTACATTTTGCTGGGTGCATTTGCAGCATCAATGACACACACGGGACTCGCACCGATTTTGTCAATGAAAATTTCAAATGCAATAAAATCAAAAAAATATATGTTAATTTTTATTTTGACAGGTATAGCAATACTTTCACAGAACTTAATTCCCGTGCATATCGCATTTATACCTATACTTATCCCGCCGTTGCTTGTCATAATGAACGAACTTTCTATCGACAGACGTGCGGTTGCATGCGGTCTGGCGTTTGGGTTAAAAGCACCTTATATAATGATTCCTGCGGGGTTCGGGTTAATCTTTCAGGGTTTAATAGCAGATAATATGGTGCAGAACGGTGCAGAAGTTCTGAAAAGTGATATTTGGAAATCAACGTGGTTTTTGGGTTTGGGAATGTTTATCGGATTTTTGGTTGCGATTTTTATAAGTTACCGCAAGCCAAGAATTTATGAAAATTTAGAAATTAAACAACAAAAAGAAATATCAACAACTTTGCACAGAAACCACTATATAACTTTAATTGCAGCGGTTTTGACGCTTTTTGTTCAACTTTGGACGGGCTCTCTGCCATTGGGTGCTTTGGTCGGACTTGCGTTGATTTTCGGGTTTAAGGCGATAGACCACGATAAAATGGATAAACTCATAAACGAGGGAGTTGGTTTAATGGGTTATGTCGCTTTTGTAATGCTTGTTGCGGCGGGGTACGCAGCGGTAATGAAAGCAACAGGCGGAGTTGATACTCTTGTAAATTCAATTGCTCCGTATATGGCAACAAGTAAAATTCTTGCAACCGCCCTGATGCTTTTTGTAGGGTTGTTTATAACGATGGGAATCGGTACATCATTCGGTACAATACCGATTTTGGCAGTCTTATTTGTTCCGATATTTTTAAAACTTGGCTTTAGTATTCCGTCAATGATAATTGTTCTGGCTGCTGCTGCGGCTTTAGGCGATGCGGGTTCGCCTGCGTCTGATACGACACTGGGACCAACGGCAGGTTTAAATGCGGACGGTCAGCACAACCACATTTGGGATACTTGTGTTCCGACATTTTTGCACTACAACATTCCGCTTATATTAACGGCAATAATTTCGGTTATAATTTTCAAATAATTTTAACTGACCTGCATTTCTTTTTCAAACCCGAACAATGAACTAACAGATTCATCATCGTGAATTCTTGCTATTGCCTGAGCAAGCAGCGGTGCAACGGATAATTGTTTAATATTTGAAGGCATTTTATCCATATCCAAAGGAATTGTATTAGTAACTATACATTCGGTTATCGGAGCAGAGCCTAAACGTTCAATTGCTGGACCTGAGAAAACAGGGTGAGTAGCACCTACATAAACTTCTTTTGCACCTTTTGCTTTAAGTAATTTTGCCGCTTCGCAAATTGTTCCTGCCGTATCAATAATATCATCAAACATCAGACAAACTTTACCCTCAATATCACCTATAACATCTGATGCTATAGCTTCATTGTGTTTATCGCGACGTTTGTCTATAATTGCAATCGGACAGCCGAGTTTCTTTGCAAAATATCTTGTTCTGTTTGCACCGCCCATATCGGGAGAAACCGCAACCATTTCATCAGGGTTAATATTCAGACCCTTAATATAATTTGTAATAATGGGGGTTGCAAAAATGTGGTCAACAAGAATGTTGAAAAATCCCTGAATTTGACCTGTGTGCAAATCCATTGCAAGGACTCTGTCTGTTCCTGCAGTTGTAAGCAAATCCGCAACAAGTTTTGCCGTTATGGCTTCTCTGCCTGAAGTTTTTCTGTCCTGTCTTGCATAACCGTAGTAAGGAATAACCGCCGTAATTGATTTTGCACTTGCACGTTTAAATGCATCAATTATAATCAGCAATTCCATTAAATTTTCGTTAACAGGATTACATATAGGCTGAATGATAAAAACATCATCCCCTCTGACACTTTCTTTAACCTGAACATAAATTTCTCCGTCAGAAAAGTTCTTTACAACCATAGGTCCTATACTTGTTCCGAGTTCATCGGCAATTTCTTGCGCCAGCTTCGGATTTGAACGTCCCGCAAATAATTTTATATCGTGATTAGGACTTAGAGTTTTTTCAAGTTCGGGGTATGTTTTTTCTTCAATAAAAGCCATTTATTTTTCCTTTCCACACTCACATCAGCATGTTGTATTATAAGTTTTTTGTGTCTGAACTTCAAGTCTGTTTTAAGTTTTGTAATAGATAAAGTCCGTAAATTTTATTTTTTGCTATACAATTTTTTTTTGCCACTACTAAATAGTAGTGACGGATTAGAGGAATTTTCAATGCATAACAAATACTTTATAATCTTATAATAAATTCTAAAAAATATATTGCTCAAACCGAAATATAGGAGGAAAATAGCGATGTAAATAAACTATATTATTGCTTTTATTAAGAAAGGCAAAGCAATTAAAAACAAAACACAAGCCGAAACAAAACCAATAGAAAATGTTACATTATAAATAACAACAATAAAATTTGGTATCTTAATTTTTAGGTTTAATTTAAAATTAGGGAATTTTTTTTCGATTATATATTTTGTTATTAAGTGTTCTATAAAGGATAATATTAAACTAACACCCAAAATCAAAAAACTAATAAACATTATATACATATACAATATTATGACAAAATCTGGAGAAGTTGTTTCTTTATCATGAACTACAAACCAAGTAAATGTTGTTAGAAGAAGAAAATAATAGAACCAAATTGCAACAATATTTGTAAATATATATTTTCTAAGGTTTAAAAATTTCATACGTCAATAGTAGTACAAAGATATAAAAATGAAAAGGAGAAAATAAAATGTCAAATATAAAAAGTACTTATGAATTTATGAAAGATAAACAAAAACAAAAAGAATATAACGATAAAATAGTTAATAAAACTTGGCACTATCAAAAGAAATTCGGGTTTAAAACAAGTTCACAAAAAGGTCATGAATTTTGGAATAATGAAGCAGATGCGTTTAAACACGCCTTTGGTAGTGCTGATTTATATTTAAAAAAAGGTAACACAGCAAGTATAATTTCTGGTATTGGTCATGAATATCAAACTCCTAATAATCCTCCAAGAGAATGGAACATGGATTCATGGAATAATCATCAAGGCAGAGAAATCGCAAGGGAAATATTAAAAGAATATGGAAATAATTTTTTTAATCTCCCTCAACAGCAGCAAGATGATATTAAAGCAGTAAAAGTTATGGATAGAATGCGTAACGGTCAAATTATAACTAATCCCACTGACACAAGAGATTATAAAGGCAGAATTGAAAATTATATGAAAAATCATCCTGAAATAATAAAGCAAACAGAAAAACTCTTTGGTGTAAACCAAACAACTGGTCAGGCTGCAAATTTTGATATCAATCAACTTGCAAATATGTTAGGAATTCAATTACCTGATGTACAATCTACAAATCAACCACAACAAAATTCAGGATTATTTGGATATACAAACCCATTAACAGGCAGTAACCACATATACACACGAGAGGAAGTCGGTTCGATGACTCCTAATGAATTTGCCAAACACGAAAAAGAAATTGATGCTCAAACTAAATATTTCAATGGAACAATGCCGGCTGATGGAGATTTGCAACGAGAGGCAATGACAGGCGGCGGGGTTGTGTATGTAAATTCATATACCCGTTCTGACGGTACAAAAGTCAACGGATACTACCGTTCAAAATCAAAGTTTTAAACTATATCAATTAAACTGATGATGTGAAGTTGTTGATTTTCGCCGAAAATAGTGTACAATAAAGTAATACGGCAAAGATTCTTCGCCTTAAATCGTCATTCAGAGCGAAGCGAAGAATCCTAATATGTCAGGCTCAGAATGACAAACGGGGAAATTCAATGTTACAGGAAGCAACTAAAGCACTAAATTCGGCATTTAATAACAGTTTTATAAAGAAAATCAGCCAGTATCTTCACGACTGCGTACGTGAGGAGGTCAAAAGTTCCACATTCCGCAACCTCAAAGGCGACAAGGATAACAAATGGATTTTCTTAAAAGAAAAAGAAACTTTACTGACACAAGATTTGGAATATCTGAAACTTGACGGTGCAAACCCAAATTTGACCGAACTTATGCTTCAGAGCGTAAACAATTCAAGAGATAAATATCTCATTTACGGTTATATGTTTTTGGTCGGAAGAAACGGAAAATCAAAACGCCGTAATGAGTTTCTCACTCCGCTTTTGTATGTTCCCTGCAAACTTGAACGCAACGGAGTTAATATAAATTGCATCCGTCAGGAAGATATTTTGTCTTTAAACACCGGAGCTTTAGCATCACTGATGAAAAAGAGCGACGATGATGACGAAGTGGACTCTTTTTTAGAGGGAATTTTGGATGTTGTTCCTGATTTGCCTATTACAAAAGAAAAAATGGATATTTTCTTGACCACGCTAAAATCACTCATTCCCGATGTCGAAATCGCGCTTGATGACAGTGAAGATGCTGATGAAGATAATGTTTCGAGAGATGAGGGAACGGATTATTCCGATGTTGAAATAAACGGCGATAATCTGGATGAAATAATAGAGGACGATATTCAACAGCAAAAACAAAAATATGAGGGTGACCTCAAAAAACTCTGCGTAACATCCCAGAGCGCAATTATTTTGACCAAACGCCCGACAGTGACCGCAGGAGTTTTACATGAACTTTTACAAATTGCCGAAAAGCCGAGTGGGGTTTACCGCGAAACAACCTTGTCGGTTATTAATGATGAATATAATCAGGCAATAGAAAGAAATTCAAACAAAGACGACGGCAGTCTTTTCTATCCGATTACACCGCTTTCTTTGAGTGATTCGCAAGAGCGTGTTATAAAAAATATTGAAAATAACAAATTTATTGCGGTACAGGGACCTCCGGGGACAGGGAAATCTCAAACCATTGTAAACCTTGCCGCACATTACATAGCAAACGGAAAGACTGTTCTTATTGCTTCGCGTATGGATAAAGCGGTGGATGTTGTCGCAGACCGCCTTAACGAACTCGGCGCCCCGTATCTTGCTTTGCGTGCAGGCAGAAATAATTACCAAAAACAACTGAGTCTGCAACTGCAGGATCTTTTGTCCGGCAAAGTCGGGCTTGATGATGATGTTGAAGATTATATTTTTGCGGATACAAAAGATATGAAACAACATCTTGATATCATCCGCGAAACCGAACAAAAATGCGAAAATATTATAAAACTTGAACGTAAATGGCATGACCTGCGTGATGAAATCAAAGAACACTCTCTTAATATCGGCGAGATGCAATACATTAAACGCCCGCTTAAAAAAGCAGAAATTGATACAGTTAATGATGTTATAAAAACTTTGACTGATAACATGGAAAAAGCCGGATTTTTTGCTGGTTTGAAAAATATGTCAAGTTTAAGACAACTCAAAAAAATGCTTGATATTAAAGATCTTGAGGTTGAAAGTGAAACTCTTGACAGGTTAAAAGTTGAACTTGGTTTTATCACTCAAAAATGGCAGTTAAGAAAGATAGAGGCAGATATTCAAAAAATCGGCAATCTACATGTTATGACAGAGCAAATTCGTCAATTAAAAAGAAAACAAAAATCTCTTGCGATTAATATTCTAAAAAGTACAAGACGTGAGGCTTTGAAGGCACTTTTACGTGATGATAAGAAAAAACGCAGAATAAAAGTTCATGCGATGTCTTTGGTGGAACGCCGTAAAAAACTTCAATCCAAAATATTGGAGGAAGAAGATTTTAAACCGCTTTTAGAGGCTTTTCCGTGCTGGTGTGTTACAACTTATGCGGTATCAGACAGTTTACCGCTGAAACCCGGTATGTTTGATATTGCGATTATTGATGAAGCGTCACAGTGCGATATTGCAAGTTGTTTCCCGATTATGTACCGTGCAAAAAAATCGGTAATTGTCGGTGATGATAAACAGCTTCCGCACCTTTCGTTCCTCGAAAAAGCAAAAGAACAGTCATTCTTGAGTCAATACGGAATTCCTGACAAATATCAGTTGATGTGGCGGTTCAGAACAAACTCTATGTTTGATTTGGCGGATTATTATTCAATGAATTCCGTTATGCTTGATGAACATTTCAGAAGTTTACCGCCGGTAATTAATTTTTCTAATCGTGAATTTTACTCTGACAGAATAAGAGTTATGCGCAAAGACAAACTCAATGAAAAAGTTTTGGATTTGATTAAAGTTGATGATGGCAAAGTTGATGAAGATGCAACACGTAACCTGCCTGAAATTGAAGAACTTGTCAAAACTTTGCACGAAATAGTTATTGAAGATGAAAAAAATAATCCTGATCACCCAACTACTATCGGTATAATTTCACCGTTCAGAGCGCAGGTTGAACAACTTAAAATTTCCGTTCCGAGAGTTTTATCTGATTACATGATTAAAAAGCATCAGATTGAAATAGGTACGGCACATACATTCCAAGGGGATGAAAGAGATATAATGCTTATTTCATGGGCGTTTGCAAACAATTCTCATCCGCAGAGCATTACATTTATTCAAAAACCTAATCTGTTTAATGTTGCGATTACAAGAGCGAAAAATAGATGTATAAACTTTGTTTCGCACGATATTGAAACAATGTCGGAAGGGCATTTCAGAAATTACATTTCTTATATAAGAGAATATTTGGAACGCAAACGTGCGCTTGCAAATGATGAAATTGATGCTAATATTTATAAAAATTCGTTTGAGCGTGAAGTTGCCGATGAAATTCGCAAACTTGACCACCATGTACTTGCAGGGGTTGATATTGCGGGCTTGAGTGCCGATTTGGTTGTGGATGACAAATTCATAATTGAAATTGACGGGGTTGAAGATAAGCCGAAACCAAATATTTCAAATATGAAAAAGCAGTCTATACTTGAACGAAGCGGAATAAAGGTTAAACGAATAACCTTCAGAGAATGGCAGTATTCACCAAAAGCCTGCCTTGACAGAGTTTTGACGATTGATTAAATTAAGCCGTTTTGCGCTCTTTTTCGGGAGTGCCGACGGTTGCGATAAGGGTTTCAATTACGCGGGGCATCTGGCAGATAAACGAATAATGTCCTTGCGAAAGTGAGCATCTTTTGCAGTCACAGTTTATTTCATAACATTCAAGTGCCTGTTGTGTCCAGTTCTGTGTAATAGAATCCGAAATTTCATCATTCGCAGGCGAATAATATTCTTCCTCCAAGTCTAAATCTAACCATTCGTCCATAAGATGCCCCTTGTAATTCGTACCCCACTTAAATTATTTACGATATTACAGCGGTTTTTATCCTCTGTTTGAATGAGATTTATCTCAAAGAATTCCAGAAATATCTTTTAACCTTATCCATAAATGTTGCAGGGAAAACTTCGTGCGGTTCGATAACCGAAATATCATAATCTTCGGGCTGGGTTGCTCTGTGATATTTCAAATCTGTTCTTCCAAAAAGCATAACATATCCGACTTTGTAGCCGTCGGGAATTTCCAAATACTGGCATAAATCAGGGATAAGTTTTAATACGATTTCAGCAAGTCCGCACCACAAAGTGCCAACCCCAAGGCTTTGTGCGTAGAGTTCAAAATAACTCAATAAGATTATCGGATCGACAGGAGCGCATGGCGCATTGACAGGTACGGAAACGACTATCATATGCGGTGCGCCTCTGAAAATTACATCCTGACCATCAATAAATTTTTGTCTGTATTTGCCGAATTTCTTGGTAATTGGTGAAAGAAAATCTGACATCAAAATCTTTTTAATGGTGTTATTTGTGCGGTTTCTGAACCTGTCCATCGTTTCAATATCGTCAATTAAAGCCACGTGAAGTTTGTGGTTGTTGCACCCTGTCGGTGAATATTTGAGCATATCTTTTAGTTTCTGTAAAGTCGCTTTATCTAAATTTTCGTGCTTGTAATTCCTTATACTTTTACGGTGCTGAATAAGGTTCAAAATTTGTTCATCGGTCGGAAGATTATCGTCGCAAATGTCAGAATCTTCGGGCTTTTTACCGCAGACAGAAATTGCTCCGACAGGACAAATTGCAAGACAATGCTGACATTTAAAACAATATTGTTCATTTTCTTTTTTAGTAAGCGGAAACCCATCTTTGTCAAACTCTATAACCCCTGCTCCGCAATCGTCTGCACATTTCCCGCAATGAACACATTTTTCCTTATCAACAACAAAATTAATCTCTGACATAAGCACTCCTTTAAATTATTTTAAACATAATACCACAAGACTGACGCAGAAGCATAAAATCTGAATTACTGTGTATTTTTTCAGGGTTTCGTATCTGACAAGTTTTCCGATAACAAATGGCGAAATAACACACAAAATCAGCAATAATGACCAAAAATTATGCCCGACAAATGCACCATAAAATGCAAAAATACTCAAAGCAAGCATATATGGTATCATTCCGCTTGCAATTACATATCCGTAAACTGCTTTGCTTTTAGGGTTTTCAATTTTAAAAAATAATCCGACACAAAGCACAAGTATTGCCCAAATATTACAAATTAATGCTAAAAGTGCAATTATATTCATACCGTCTGTAATTCTCTTTCCTCTGTTTTTTGCGGAACAAGTGTGTCTAAAAACTCTTTTACGCTGTTCATGACAAATTCTTTTTCGTTATCGTAAAGCACCATGTGGTAACTGTCATTTAATTCAATGTATTTTTTGATTTTTGATGAAACTCCGTTTAACACAACCTTTGCCCCTTTTGTGCTTGAAAGATTATCATATTTTGAATGGATACACAAAATCGGACACTCAACGTTTTTGAGGTTTTTCCTAACATTTTTGGATAATTTCAAAAGTCCGTCAACACAATTGAGCGGGTAATTGTCCATTCCTATATTTGCTTTTGCGGTTATTTTGGCAAGACTTTTTCTTGTGCGCTCGTTTTTAACCCCGAAACAGTCATCTTCAGGGAAAGTGTAGTAAAATCTGATTATTGTACTCAACGCAAACGGCAGAAGTGATATTGTCCACGGAATACAAAAACCGTCTAAAAACAGAGTGGTTGAAAGTGCAACAATTCCCGTGAGATCTTTATTGTGTTCACCCAAATATACCGCCATAGCAGCGCCCAAACACAAACCGGAAACAAAGAATTGTTCATAATTTTTACGCAGGGTGTCATATTTTCCCTGTGCAAAATTGCACCAATCTTGCCAAGTTACCGTTTCAATTTCGCTTATTCTGTCACCATGTCCCGGGAATGAATAACAAAAAACATCGTAGCCGTTTTTGAACAGAAAATCGCCGTATTTTTTCATCTCAAACGGACTTCCCGTCAGACCATGAAACAAAAGCACCGCTTTTTCGGTTTTTGTTTCACTATGTATTAATTCAAAATCAATACCCGATGTCACTTATGACAACCTCGTAAATAACTGGTCAATGAGTTCAATTGCCATGTCAATTTCTTCATAAGAAATAACAACGGCGGGAACAAGCGTAATTGAGTTGTTATAGTGACTGCCTTTATTGAGAATAATACCGCATTTTCTGCCTCTGTACGTCAAATCACCTTTCAAACCTTCAGCCAAAATATCGTGGCAGAGTTTTGAATCAGGGGTGTAACCGTCTTCTGTCACACATTCAATTCGCAAAGCAAGTCCCAAACCATCAACCGCACCGATGCGTTTGTGTTTTCTTTCCAATGATTTTAATCCGTCAAGGAAGTATTTACCTTTGTTTGCAACCTGTGTTTCAAAATCTTCTTCTTCAAAGGTTTTCATTACTTCATAGCCTGCTCTCATCCCGACAGGGTTGTTGCAGAAGGTTGAGTGAGTTCTGCCGTTTGGCCAAATTTCAGGGTTGATAATTTCTTCTCTTGCCCACATACCTGCAAGCGGATTCAAGCCGTTTGTAAGTGATTTACCAAATGTTATTACATCAGGTTTAACGTCAAAATGTTCGATAGACCAAAGTTTGCCCGTTCTGTAAAATCCCATCTGAATTTCATCGGCAACAAAAAGTACCCCGAAATCATCAAGAACTTTTTTGAGTTCTTTAAAGTATCCTTTCGGCGGAACAATGTAACCGCCTGAACCCTGAACAGGTTCAACAAAGAATGCACCGAAAGCACATTCTTTTGAAGAATGATCGTACAAACCTGCACAATTATCTTCAAATTCGCGTCTTAACTGCTGAACGCAATAATAGTTACATGAATCACATTTTTTACCGTAAGGACATCTGAAACAATATGGATAAGGCACAAAATGCGCTTCGTCTCCAAAATGACCGAATGGTTTTCTGTATCTGTAACCTGCTGTCAGGCAGCTTGCGCCGAGTGTTCTGCCATGAAATCCGCCGAAGAATGAAAATACTCTGTTTTTATGAGTGTAGTTTCTGACAAGTTTCAATGCGTCTTCAGTTGCCTGAGAACCGCCTACGTTGTACTGTACACGTCCTTTATAACCAAATCTTTTGATATTCGCTTTTGCAATTTTTTCGGATAAAAGAACTTTATAATCGTATAAAAAGTGGGATGAAATTTGCGGTAATGTATCAATCTGGTCAACAACAGCATTTCTTATTCTTTCGTTTTTATAACCCAAATTGCATGATGCAAACCACATTTCTAAATCAAGATAAGGCACATCATCCGAATCATACATAAATACTCCGTTACAGTCTTTAAATACTTTCGGGACAGGATCTGCATAAACTTTATCTCCGTGGGAGCAGTATTCTTTTCCTATTTCTCTTAATTCATCGTCCGTATAGTCAAGTCTGTCAGTTGTTTTTTGACCATTAATATTTTCAATATTAGTGTTAATTTCCAATAAACTCATAATTTCCATCCCTATTCAAATAGTGTTACTTTCGTTTCCGAATTTCATGATACTACTAAAACACTAAAAAAAAAATTTTTTTGCTAGTAATATTACAAAAGTGTAAAATTTACTGCATTTCGTAAAATATTGTAAAATCTTCTTTTGTTGAAAGTTTTGCTCTTCCTCCGTGAATAGGCACGAATACAAACCCTGCAACATAAAAAGTAATATTCCCTGCCTGATAAAGAGGATAAACCCAAATTGAACGGTTTGCACCTGTTTTTGAAACAGAACCGTGAAGATTTATTTCTTTACCTTTATCATCAATATAGAAATTATCTATCTTTAAAGTTTCGGGAACACCCATTTTGTCCGATGCTGAAAGCGTTTCAACCCTGCCAAAAACGGTCGTTCCTTTTTCAAATTTTTTACCGTTTATTTCAAAATCATCAGTCGCAACAAACGGCACAACAGAACCCTCTAAAAGCCCTTTTGTTTTCAACTGCTGTGCAAGTTGAATATGAACGGGAATTTGTTTTTTTGTAAAATCGTATTTTGTCTTTGGCAGAATTTTACGGACTTTAGACGGGTCAATAATTTTTTCAAAGAAAAAATCATCGGGTTGATCTTTTTTAATTATCGCAAAATTTGACGCGTTTGCGATAAAATCGCTGTCAATGAGTTCATCTTCTATCGGAATATAATTATATTCACCTTTTTCATAAATTCCGAGTTTGAAAACGGAATTGTTCCCATTCCCGTACATTTTCGGGTCTAAAAGTTCGTCTTTAATCGGGTCTGTATTCTGCGCAAATACAGGAATGCCAAGTGCTATTAATGCTAAAATTAAAAACAGTTTTTTCATATTAGTAAGAATAATTTATCCTTTTTGTAGAACCGGATTTTACTTTTTCAAGAAGTTTCATTCGATTGTTTCTTGAGGTCAGTAAGAAATTTTGGTAATAGATATTGTCTTTATATTCGTTTTCAACAAGAATAGACGGGTATTTTGTGTAGATATATTCATAAATGAGCATCATACGGCGGGAAACAAGTGTGTGATTTGAAAATACATCATATCTGTATTGTTTGCCGATTTTATTTAAAATCGTGATTATTGCAAGCGGATTGTATCCTGCATTTACCATAAAATCAACTGCCGTCTTGTCTGCTTTAAGGTCGTATTTATTCGGCGCAACCCAATAATTGAGAATTGAAACATATCCTCTTAATGCACCTTCATAAGTATCTATCCCGTGCGCAAGCGAGTGGCTTAAAATTGCCGCAAGTTCGTTATCATCATCAATGTAGGGCAAAACTGTCGGCTTTATCCATACAATTCTGTTAACCGAACTGACATCAGTCCAAATATCTCTTGTATAAACTCTGTTTATTGCCATAAACATAAATCTTTTTTCTATGCGGTTTGAATTTAAAATTTTAAACCCGACTTCGTTCATTCTTGTCTGTAATTCGTTTACGGTTGTAACATCCCACGCAAATGACGGTTTTGCAAAAGATACAACCATCATTAAAACAAGTCCGATAATAAATAATATTTTTTTCATTTTATGCCCCTTCTTCTAACTTCTCTATAATATTACTAAAAGTTTCAAAATAGTAGTGTTTTATTAATTTTTTTTCACAATATTTGTGCAGATTTTTTGTGGCAAAAAGTGTGTGCGCTTTGCCTGCGATACACAAATCGCTTGTGCCGTCACCGATGTAGCAAAATTCTTTTTCTTTAACTTTTTCGCATTTGCACATGCCTGCACCTTTGTCGCAATTCGGGTTGTGGTACGGAAATTCTATTTTAAATTTGTTGTTTTCATAAATCAGGTGGTTTGCAAAAACAGTAACATCTTTGATATTAAACCGTTCAAGCGTTTTATGGATAAACAGGTCAAATCCGTCACTCAAAATCGTAAACTTGATATTTTTTTCTTTTGTGTATTTTACAAAATCTAAAAAAGTTTGGTCGATTTCAATGCTTTCGATGTAGTCGTTTAACTGTTTTGTGGTAATTTCAGGCAACAACCCGACCTGAATAACAGCGTTTTGCATAGACGAGATTTTGCCCTCTATCCATAGTTTTTCGGATTCAAGCCACCTGTCGCCCGTATAGAGTTCAAAAAAAGTGTTTACCGCATCAGATTTGGTAATCGTTCCGTCAAAATCGCAATATATCGCACCGACTTTTCCCATAATTTAATTATATTATAAAAAATTATGATTAGTATGGAATGAAGATTGAATTATTGTTTATTACTTAATATTTTAAACTTATTTACATAATAAATTCTGTGCAAAAACATAATAATATATGTTGTTGTAAATAAATAAGAAACGCTATATATGCTCAGATGATTTGTGATGTATAAAATACTTATTCCTATGACATGAAATATGCCTGCTAAAATCCAGCATTGATTAGTTTCCTTTGTATAACCAAATGCTCCCAGAAGTGGGAAAGACATAATATCTGCAAGTATATGAAAAGGTATGATAATTGCAAAAATATTCAATATTTTATAAGATTCATACATTTGCTGTCCGTAAAAAATTGTAATTATGTATTTTGAAAACAAGAGTATAAATACTGAAAGTCCGAAAGCAAAAACTGTCAAAATTTTAAAAACTTTTTTAAAAAATTTTATGTCCTTGTTTTTTGACATATACGGAAAAAATGCATTATAAAAGGGATAATACATAAAATATATCCCAAGATAAATTTTTTGTGCAGATACGTAATATGCAACCATTGTGGTTGATACACATAACCCCAAAAAGAAAGCATTTGTACTTTGATATAACCCTATTGAAATACTGCTTAAAAAATATTCACTGCTGTTGTTCAATTTTAGCCATACTTCTTTAATTTTAGGGATATATATTTTCACTTTGAATTTTGTCTTAATTGTCACAAAGCTGACAATCCCTGCAGTAAGAAGTCCGAGAGAATTAAATAACGGGACAAGAATATAGTTGTCGGCTGTTTTTATAAAAGAAAAAATACAAATGAGGGATACTGCTCTTGTTAGAACATTAAAAAATGTAACAAATTTCATTCTTTCCATGCCCTGAAAAAACCATGAAGATAACAGAACATTACCAACAACAGCAAGAAAAGAGAAATAGTAAATCAACCAATCTGTTCTAAATTTTTCAAAAGAAAAAATAGTAACCGATAAAATTACAAAACTGACAATTAACAAACCGGTTTTTGCGAAAAATACTTCTGTAAATATTTCATCAACCCTTTGTTTAGCATCTCTGTTTATAGCAAGTTCTCTAACTGCAGATTGGTTAAATCCAAAATCAGTAAATCTTGAAAAATAATCCATTATTGCCTGAGCAAAAAATATTAAGCCAAATTTGTCAACAGCCAGAACTCTTGCCAAATATGGCAAAGTTACAAAGGGCAAAACATAATTTAAAATTTGTATTATTCCTAATGCCGTAAAGTTTTTAAATACATTTTTCTTTTCGGCTGATAAAGTTTTAATCCTGCTTAAAAAATTAATTGTTCCCACTATCCTAATACCTCACATATTTCTTATTAATTAAAAATAAGAAGCATGCACATACTAACATGCAAGATTAAAATACGCAATATACTTCTAGTTACTTTTAATTAAGAAACATGTGGGGTTAATTAGTCATTATATGTTAGGTATTTTTTATAAAAAGGAATAAATTATGTTATATGATGACAAAAAATTTATAGGAAACGTAATCCGTAATGCCCGTAAGCAGGCAAAATTAAATCAGTCTGCATTGTCCGAACGACTTGGAATGAGCGAGAAAAATCTCGGAAATATTGAAAATGGTCGTCAATATCCGCAAGTTAACAATTTCCTTAAGATTATTGAAGTCTTAAATCTGTCATTGGAAGATTTCGGCGTTAATTTGTCTAATAAGCATGATAATCAAATTAAGTCAAAGTTGATTTCAAAAATTTTGACAAGTTCTGATAATAAACTGAAATTGTATGATAAAGCACTCGATTTAATTGATGATGCAACAGAAATTTAATAAATATTTTCTACAAAATTACCCTCTCTCCTTTTTCTAAATTCGCTGTCGCTCATTAAGAAAAATTTCTCTCTCCCTGGGAGAGAATGATATTCTTCATACATGTATTTGCATAATTTCCTATTTTTCATTATCAATTACATTACCCCCCCATGCAAAAATATTTTTTACGAGTTTTATTGTTTATATGAAAACAGATAGAATATCTTTTACTTCAAAAATAAATTTTGTTGACGGCAAGACATTTGAAAAATTTTACCGTGGAAAATATATCGATTTCCGACCCGAAAACAATTTTTCAAATCCGCAAAAATTTCACTGGCCCTGGTTTAAAAAGTCATTGCGCAATGATATTATAAAAGCAGATGAATTTTATACCGACAATGTAAGAACCTGCACTGCAGGTGGGGTTATTGATTCAAATACCGGTCAGTGTGCAGGATTCCATATCTATGACAGTTATGATAATGCTGTAGATGCAGACAAGTTACTTGAAGCTATTTTTACACTCGTGCCAAATCCTGAAAGGGCAATGATATTAGGGAGTAAAAGATTATCATTTGCTAATTATTCTCTTCCTGTTTTTGAAGAAATTTTGGAGGGGTTAAAGTCTAAAATTAAAAATATAACAATCTTTAGAGAACATATTTTTCCGTATTCCGAAACACATTTTCATTACAGTTTGAAAAAAGACACTTGGACAATCCGTTCGTTGTTCCGTTATCCAACAGATTTGATGTATGACCGTGAAGTTCTGGATTCTAAAGCTTTACATGAATGTTTTAAAGAAATAAAAATTGCAAATAATGATAAACTGAATTTCGTCGTTTGATATTTTTTATAAAAAAAGTTATTATATATCAATGGATACAAATATTGATAACAGAACTTTCAGGGATTTCACGGAAGAAGAGATAGATAATAAACTTCAGACCGACGTTGAAGCGCATAACAAAAAAGTCAGGCGCAATATTATAATTACAATAATCTTATTATTGTTTTTGTTCAGGGGGACAATTATTTATTGGGCAAAATTCGGAATAGCCATTCCAAGTGGTTACACAAAAGAATTGATTGATACTTCAAAGGATCCGATACAAAATAATTATTCTGAAGAAGAACAACAAAAAAGAAAATTTACATATCATTCGCTAATAAATAAAGGACAAATGGAAATTACTCCGCAGGCACATTATGTTCTTTCTGGGAAAGTTATTGCATATAATCATGATTTTTTGTTTGTTTCAAAGTTTTTTGACAGTGCTGCATTATACGATTTGGGTGTGGCATGGGGAAAACTTGCAGATGCTGCAATTCTGAAAAAATGCATAAAAGTCGAAAGCCACAAAATTCAGTTAACCGGAGTAAGACGTATGAACTGGGTTTGGCAAAGTGATATTCCTTATTCCGAAAAATATATAACTTCGCATCTTTCGCATACTCATATAATCCCTGCAAATCGAAATATTATGGCAGCAATGCTCAAATTACGTTTATATCAAGATGTTAAACTTGAGGGCGAACTTGTCGATATGACTTTTAATGATACGAAAAACCACAAAATTTATAATCAAAGAACCAGTTTATCGCGCACGGATACAGATAGCACAAGTCGAGGTTACGGGGCATGTGAAACCATGTATGTAACCAAAGTTCAAATCGGAAATAAGATTTATAAATAGAAATATAAAAAATACTCTTTCGGATGTTCGTTTAAAAACTGGAGGAGGAGGTGGGATTCGAACCCACGGAACGCTTGCACGTTCGACAGTTTTCAAGACTGCTCCGATCAACCGCTCTGGCACTCCTCCAAAACTCGTTGTTTCGTGTAGTCCTATTCTATATTATAAATATCCGTTGTCAAGTTTTGACCGCTGTATAAAAATTCAGGTAATTATATATGAGTTGCCACAAAAATCTTTTAAAATCGGCACCCACCCTTACTCCTTCAAGAGGGAGGGTAAAATTTCGAATTTTGCTTTGCAAAATTATGAAATTTGGGTGGGTGATTTCCCGTTAGGAACAACAATTTTCCCTGCTTCTTGCTGTAAATTATATATAGTAACCAAAATTTATTTTTGTTATAATTGAACATATAAAAACAGAAAAAATATGTGTCCGAATTTGACATACCTGCGTGTTATAGTGGTCTTACAGTTGAAAAGGAGAAAAAAGATGGCTGATTTAAAACCCAATAAAAAACAACAGCAATGTATTGATACCAAAGACAAAAAATATATTCTTGTACTTGCAGGTCCGGGGACGGGCAAAACTTATACAATAATCGAAAAAATTAAATCTGTTATCAAAGACGGAACACCCCCCGAAAAAATTCTTGCGCTAACTTTTTCCGATGCCGCGGCTAACGAAATGAAAAAACGGCTTGATGATGAAATGAAGCAACTTGATTCCGGCGTTTATATGTCAACTTATCACAGTTTTTGTCTTGATATTATCAAAAACCACCCGCAGGATTTTGAACTGCCTGAAAATTATCAAATCATAACAGATACCGCAAAAATTAAACTCATGAAAGAATGTATCGATGAATATAAACCGGAAGCATATAAAACCAAAAGAAACGATCCTTATCATTTTGTCGGCGAAATTTTGGGCAATATCAAAGAAATCAAACGGCGCAGATATTCAAAAGAAGACTATTTCTATAACATAGAACATAACGAGGACTACAATCCGACACTTGAAAAAGCAATAGAGAAACTGCACAATAACCCCAAAGATGTTGAAAAGGCAGAAAAAAATGTTGAAAATGTCCAAAGAAAAGTTGATAAAGCAAAAGAACTCTGGGCATTTTACGAACTCTACAAAGGGAAAATGGAAGCCGAACATCTTATCGATTTTGAAGATATGATAAATTTTGTTCTTGACAAGTTTGACCAAGCCCCGATGTTTTTAAAAGAAATTGCAAACGAATACGAATATCTCTTTGTTGATGAATATCAGGATACAAACAGATCTCAAAACGAAATTATTATAAGGCTGACCGAAAGCATGGATAACGGAAAAGTTTTTGTAGTCGGCGATGATGACCAATTAATTTACACTTTTCAGGGTGCAAGACTTGACACGATAGAAAGATTTTTAGACAAATTCCCTGATACGGAAATTATTTGTCTTGAAGAAAATATGCGTTCAACCCAAAATATTCTTGATTTTGCAAGAGAAATAACAAAACAGGATGCAAACAGACTTGAAAAAAATCCGAAATTTGAAGACAAAATTTGTAAAGACCTGAAAGCAAAAAATGAAGATATATGCAAACTAAATGAATCTGTGAGAATTACAAGATACAATCATCCTATGCAGGAAGCCATTCAGATTGTTGACGAAATTGAAAAACTGATAAAATCCGATAATTGCCCGAAAGATGATGACGGAAACAAAGATTTATCAGAAATTGCAATTTTAATGTCAAAAAATGATGAACTCATAACATACGCAGAAATGCTGAAAAACAGAAATATTCCTTACGAACTCAAAGATGGTAAAAATATTTTTGAAATCAAATCCTCCTGCGTATTTTATTACTATCTGAAGATGCTTGTTTCACCTGAAGGGTATTCAGATAAACTCTTAAAATGTCTGTTGCTTGAGCCATTTAAAATCAGTTCTAAATATTATGAAAGATTATTAGGGGACAAAAAAAATTCCACATTCATTGATACAATGAGAGAATTGGCAGCGGAAAAAGTCAGTAAAGAAGAAGAAAAAGATCAATTTGTAATCAAGAATTTTATTGATGTTTATGACCATTTACAGAAATACCGCACAGACGAAAATTTAAAAAATGTTGTAATAGAAGTCGGCGCAAAAACAGGAATTTTTGATTACTTCCTGAATACGGATATTAATCGTAATGAAAATATTGCAGGGATTAAAAAAATCATTGACGAAGCGAAAAATTATTCCGATGCGGAAAGAACTATCTTTCTCGAAGATTTTATTGAATATCTTGATATGGCATATAACGGCGATACGGTAATCAAAACCGACAAAGCACCCGTTAAACTCAATGCGGTACAACTTTCAACCTATCACTCATCAAAAGGTAAAGAGTTTGCCTGTGTATATATGCCTGCTTTGTATGCTACAAAATGGGAAAAAGAAAACAAAACATACAAACCGTCAATTGCGGTTCACCCTGATGAGTATATTTCAACAGACCGTTCAAGAGAAATTAAAATAGCGGACAAAATCAGGGTTATGTATGTCGGGCTTACAAGAGCAAGATATATCTTGAGATTATCTTATGCCCAATCTGAAAAAGATAAAAGTACAGGACTTTCAGATCTTATTAACACAGCCATTGAAGAAGTTAAAAAAATTGATGAAAAAATTATAGAAGAACAACCCGCACCGAAATTTGATGAAGATGCTTATTGGCTTGAAACCACAAAAGAATTTATCAAATGTGATTATGACTATTCAAAAGAATTCCATGCGTTAGTTGATGCAAAAACAAAAGAAAAATCATTCTCCCCGACATCTGTGAATGTTTATATCGGCTGCCCAAGGAAGTATCTTTATGAAACAATTTTGGGACTATCCGCAAAAGACGGCAATGCGGATAATATGCACCTTGGTTCCGCCGTTCACGAAGCCTGCGAACTTGCGGTAAAATATGCTAAAGGTCACGGTTGTTATCCTGACAAAGCAACATTCATCAAATATTTTACCGATAAGTTAAACCAATTACATCTTTCAAGCAAAAGCGCTTATGAAATTTTAAGAGGCAGAGGAGAAAAAGCACTTGAAAAATTTTATGTTCAGTTCTGCAACACTCCGATTAAAGAATTACATAGTGCAGAAGAAGACATTGATTTTGAAATAGACGGAATAAAATTTAAGGGCGTTATTGACCGAATTGAAAAAGATTCTGACGGGAACTACCATATTTACGATTACAAAACAGGAAAAGCAAAAGACGAAAGTATAATCTGCCCCGGCGGAGAACACGAAGATTATTACAACCAAATTGCTCTCTATAAGTATTTCTATCAAAAGAAAGAAAATTGCAAGGTGGTCAAAACGGGATTTATCTTCCCTGAAGAATGTGACAAAAACCTTGATTTACAATTAACGGATGAAGATTGTCAGGCGGTTTATGACAAATTTATCGGCGCAATAAAAAATATAAAATCTTACAAATTTGAACCTGTAGAGAAAAAAGACCGCAAGACAAGTAACGCATGTAAACATTGTCAATATAAAGATTTTTGCAATTTTGATGTGGTATAAATCTTCGTAACAATTTTGCACTGAAACGGTTTTAGGCTAAAATCGTATTATGAAGATTGCGTTTTTACCGATAGATAACAGACCTGTCTGCTATACCCTGCCAAAAATTATCGCTGGAATTGATGAGAATATAGAATTTTCGATTCCCGAACGCAGTCAGCTTGGCGATTTGACAAAAACTGCAGACATTGACGCTCTGTTTAAATGGCTTGAAGATTTACCCGCGCAGGACACAATTATTCTTTCGCTTGATACTTTGGTTTATGGTGGTCTTATCCCATCACGCAGAGGAAAAGAAACCATTGACGAGCTAAAATTACGACTTGAAAAACTCAAAAAAAATCTTCAAGGTAAAGGTGCAAAAATTTATGCTTTTTCAAGTATAATGCGAATTTCAAACAACAACTTTAATGAAGAAGAAAAAGAATATTGGTCGGATTACGGCAAAAAAATCTTTGAGTATTCTTATGAACTTCACAAAAACGGCTCTGCGCAAACCGATGTTCCGCCTGAAATTATAAAAGATTATTTAGATACAAGAGAGCGTAATTTTGAGGTAAATAAAATTTATCTTGAATGGCAAAAAGAGGGGATTTTTGAATTTCTTGTGTTTTCAAAAGATGACTGCGCACAATTTGGATTGAATGTCAAAGAGGCGCAGGAACTTGAAAAACTTGGGGCATTTACAAAGACGGGTGCTGATGAAATTCCTTTAAGTCTTTTATCCCGTTCGCTGAATAAAAGTATGAAAATTTATCCCGAATTTTTGATGCCGAAATACAAAAACCTTATTTCAAACTATGAGGATGTATCGGTTGAGGATTCTGTCAGAGGGCAAATAGAACTTGCAGGGTGTGAGGTTTGCCCTGACAAAGATAGTGCCGACCTGATACTTTATGTCAATAATTTTATTGAACATCAGGGCGAAATCGTTATGGATGTTGATACAAAAACTTTTGGGGGTAAATTTGTAACACCCGATAAACCTTACATGATAGCAGATGTTCGGTTTGCAAACGGCAGTGATAATGCGTTTGTAAAAGAGTTGTTTAAAAATAAATTTGATGATAATTTTTACGGTTACAGCGCTTGGAACACCACCGCAAACACGCTTGGCAGTTTGATTTGCGGTGCGAAATTCAGATTTTTTGCCAAAAAGTACAATAAAGAAAATTTTACAAAATTGCAGGTTACAAGATTTTTGGACGACTGGGCATATCAGGCAAATGTCCGTCAAATGCTTAAAAAAACGGATGATAACGAACTTTCGCTTTTGATGAGGGAATTTGAACCGGTAGTTGCAGATGCGCTTGATACAAAAATTGATGTAAAATATTCTTATCCGTGGCACAGATTGTTTGAGGTGGAAATTTGGATTTAATTGATATTATTTTATTATCTTTTGCGCTCGGAATGGACTGCCTTATAGTGTCGTTTTCGCAAGGGTTAATTTTTAGAACCAATCGCAGGCTAAACTCTTTAAAACTTGCACTCACAATGGGGTTGTTTCAGGGCTTGATGCCGATTATCGGGTATCTTGGTACTCATAAAATTTACGATTTTCTTGTTCCGTACAGTAAATGGCTTGTATTTTCAATATTCTTCCTTTTGGGTGCAAATTTTATGGTTCAGAGTTTCAAACGTGAGGTTTGTGAAAAATTAGACTGGATAGATTTAAAATGCCTTATGGGCTTTGGGTTTGCAACAAGTATTGATGCTTTGATTTCAGGGGCAAATTTAAGGCTCACGAATACCGTTTTGTCTCTTGCATGCCTGATTATTGGGGTTGGTTCGTTTCTGATGTCGCAGGTCGGGTTTTGGAGCGGAAATTTTATAAACGATATCCGCCCGAGAATTTTGCATATCACAGGTGGTTTAATTCTAATCGGACTTGCCGTCAAATCGTTGTTATAATTTAGGGAATTATATAGCAGTTACCACAAAAATAATTTAAAATCGGTACACACCCTTACTCCCTCCCTTATGAGGGAGGGAAAAATTTCAAATTGAACTGAATGTGAAATTTAGAAATTTGGGTGGGTGATTTCTCGTTAGGGATAGCAATTCCACATAAATTTTGTGGTAAATAATATATAATTGCCATAATTTATTTATGATAGGTTTCGCCTTTGATAATTTTAAACGCGCGGTAAAGTTGTTCAACAAGAATAAGCCGAGCAAATTCGTGCAGAAAGGTCATTCTTGACATACTCATTTTTAAGTTTGCTCTGTCTGAAACATTCCTGCCGATACCGCATGATGAACCGATTACAAAAACAATTTCCTGTGTGCCTGAATTAGTCAGTTCTTCGATTTTTTGCGCAAATTCTTCGCTTGAAAACTCTTTGCCTTTGATTTCCATTGTGATTACAAAATCAGTCGGCTTGATGTAAGACAAAATCTTTTCGCCCTCCTGCAGCAAAATTTTATCCGTCAGATTTTCGTCTTTGATTTCAATGGGGTTAATTTCAACGATATTTATCTGAGCATAAGGTGTTAGACGTTTTAAAAATTCGTCAATTCCCGACTGCAGATACTTTTCTTTAATTTTCCCGAGTGCAATAATTTTAATTTTCAACTTTTGAATTGTCACTTTCTATATAAATCGATCTTGACGGGAATGCAAAATCTATGTTATTTTCACGGAACGCTTTGACAACATCCTCAATAAATTTTCCTCTCACTCTCAAAAATTTGAAATAAGAGCCTGTTTTTACATACCCCATAAACCTTATATTTATCGAACTGTCGCCTAAATCGTGAATTGCGATAGTAAAATCTTTGTGAATTTCTTTGTTATTTTTACCGATTTCTTCTATCAGTTCTTTTGCTTTTTCTATCGAATCGTTTGTGGTCGAATAAGTAACCCCGAAAGTTATTTTCAAAAGTCGTTTGTAAGCCTTTGAAACATTTGTAACAATGGCATTTGCAGCCATATTGTTTGGTACGGTAATCAAAAAATTATCCAAATCTCTTATTTTTGTTGAACGGATAGAAATATCTTCAACATACCCCTCAATTCCGTTTACTTTGACATAATCGCCGATTTTATAAACCTTATCCGACAAAATTGAAATACTGCCAAAAACATCTGCCAGAGTGTCTTTTGCCGCCATGCCGACTGCCAGACCTCCGATTCCGAAGCCTGCGATAATAGACGACATCGAATATCCGTGTGTCTGCAAAAGTCCCGTTATAGCAATGAAAATGAGGACAACTTTAATTACCTTTATTATGATAGGCATAAATCTCAAAAGCGGAGAATCTGATTCCTGATTTCTGATTTTTTCAATGATTTTTTTATCAACGATATTAATGCCCTTGAAAAGTATCATTAAGAATAATACATTCCAGCCTACTGCGATTAATTCATGTTGAAGTTTCGGGTCAAGTGCCATTTTTGTTTCCTCATATTTTGATGTATGTTATAATTTTATTACAAAAGAAAATTTTTTAAAATGTTTGATGTAAGAAGAGTTGATAAAAGAATAATAATAGGCTTATCGTTAGCATTGTGCCTTTGTGCGGGTCTGGCATTTGAACATCTGTATCAGCCAAAGGCAAAAACTCTGCGGATATATTCGCAGGCTTTGGAGGATTACAACGCAAAAGATTATTCAAATGCGTACTACCTGTTTTCAAGAGTGGGGTATTTTTCAAAACTCAAACCTGTTGCACTCTACCGTCAGGCACTTTGCGCACATGCTTTGGGGGATGAGGCATCAGAGGTTGAAGCATATACATCATTATTTAAACATTTCCCCACAAGTCAGTTAAGTGCGGAAGCAAAATACAAAACGGCACAACTCATTATTGATTTAAACCCGCAGAAAGCAAAAAAATATTTTAACGAAGTTATCCTGTCGGGCGCGGATGAAGATTACAAAATTGCGTCGGAGTATTACAAATCAAAAATTGAATCAGAAAACCCGAATACAAAAATGAAAAAGTCCGATATTGAAAAAGGGTTCAGAAACTATCTTGAAAAATACCCAAACGGCAGGCTCGCGCTTCAGGTCGCAAAAAACTGGAATATTTACAACCCCGCGATGAGTTCATCCGATAACACTCTTGTCGGCAAGGCATATATGCTTGCTGGGATGTATAGCGATGCGGAAAAATTTTTAAACAGAACAGATACAAAAGACAGTTGGGCAGTCGGCGGTCTGAATGCTTACAAATTAGGCAACAGGGTAAAAGGCAACAGCCTGACGATTATCGGGGTGTCAAAGTATGCAAAAAATGTTCAGAAAGAGGATTATAAGGCTCTTGTTGATGAATATTTGCAAAATAACCGCAACACTTATGAAACGGCAAGCGAACTTTTGAAAATTGCACAAGGACAAAACAAAGACTATATATGGAATTTGAAGTGCAAAAATGCGCCGAAAAATGAAAAATATTCTTGTTATGAGCAATTATACGCATCATACCCGAATGGTGATTACGCACAGAGTGCGATGATTAACACCATGACAGGCAGACTTCTGAACAAAAATTATGCGGGGGCGAAAATTGTTGCAGACGATTTTATTATAAAATATCCCGACAGTGAAAACCTTGATATGGTAATGTTCTGGCGTGCAAAAATCGAACAGAAATATACTCACAACCCGAATTACGAGATATTTTACCGCAGTGTAATAAATAATTTTCCCGATTCATATTTTGCTTACAGAGCATTTTGGATATTGCAGGGTTTAGAGTCTTCGGTTATGAATGCGAAACTTGAGTACAAACCGATTGAATACCCGTACAGATACCCGCCAAAAGGGAGTGTTTTGTACAACCTTATACTTGTGAACGATTACGATATGATAAACAAATATTCAAAAGATAATTTTGTAAAAAGTTGGACACAGTATAAGAAAGATAACTATGTAACTTCATCTTATACAGCTCAAAAGGCTATGGACAAACTCAAAACAAAACCGCCGAAAAATGATCCCAGATGGCGTCTTGTATATCCTTTGCACTACTTTAAACAGGTAGAAAATAATGCTGGACACTACAAAAACGACCCCGCGCTTATTATGGCGATTATAAAAGAAGAAAGTCATTTTAACCCTTATGCACAGTCAGGTGTCGGCGCAATAGGTCTGATGCAGTTGATGCCGGAAACAGCCCATGAAGTGGGACAAAAAAGCGGATATCAAGAGTTTAATACATCCGATTTGTTTAACCCCGAATTTAATATAAAACTTGGCAATATTTACTATTCACAGTTGAGAAATGCGCTTGAAAATAAAGATATTTCGGCAGTTGCATCTTATAACGGCGGGATAGGTTCGGTACAGAGATGGAAAGAAAATCTGCAATACACCGACACGGACGAATTTGTTGAACAGATTCCTTATGACGAAACAAAAAATTATGTCTATAAGGTTATGGAAAGTTACTGGAATTACACAAGAATTTACCAAAAATAAGACTATGACCTGCGATAAAAACCCTGAAAAAATAACAAAAATGTTTGATGAAATTTCTTCTTATTATGATAATATGAATAATTTTATTTCGCTTGGCACGCACTATCTGATAAAAAAAACTGCACTGAAAAACCTCAAAATCGGTGCAAATTCTTACGTTCTTGATTTGTGCTGCGGAACGGGTGATTTTACAAGAATTTTGGGGCAAATTGCCCCGAAATCAAAAGTTATCGGGCTTGATAACTCAAAAGAAATGCTAAAACTTGCCAAAACAAAGAATCCGCAAAAAGCCTTTATGCAAGGAGATTGCACCGCTCTGCCGTTTGGAGAAAACGAATTTGACTATATTACAGTTGGGTTTGGTCTGCGTAATGTTGAAAACAGAAAAAAAGCGATTTCTGAAATTTACCGTACTTTAAAACATGGCGGAAAATTCCTGCATCTTGATTTTGGCAGGCATGGTTTTGTGGACAAATGTTTTGATTTTATTGTACCGTTGTTTGTTAAAATTCTTGGTATAAGTTCCGAAAATTACAGTTATTTACTAAAATCAAAAAACGAATACCCGCAGCCCGATGAACTTATTAAAGAATTTGAAACACAGGGGTTCAGGTTTGTCAGACAACAGGATTTTTTCTTTGGCGCAATTTCATATCAGATTATGCAAAAATAATTACACGATTCTTTTTTCTTTACACCCGCAAAGGACACTTGTAATTGCATTCATCGACTTATGCACTGCTTTGCAGTCGTTTTCATTAGGCAAAATTTCAACATTAACCACCGCTATATTGCGTTCTAAACAGGCATTGATGTCAATATGTTTAACCGAATCCGAACGGCTTGCAATTACCCGAAGATTAGGAAACATATTTATTACATCCGCACTGATAATTGACGGGGTGTAAATATTAAGCACATTTGTCTGTTCCAAATCATCATTTTCAACATCTCTGACGGTTTTTCTGTTCAGTGCATTTGCGAAAAATTTTATCTCAAAATGATCAGTTTTGTTTTGGTCAAAAAACGGTTTTTCGCTTTCTCTGTAATCAAAAAATAACATCTTGCAGGTCATTTTTTCTCCTTTTTTATATATTTTTTTAAATATTAAACCTTTTTCCATCAGATAAAAGGGTAGTTTTTTGAATTAAATATTGCACTAATTAATGATGAAACCGAAATAACAAAAAGATATATTATAAATGTAAGTTCTTTGTACTCACAACGCCAAGTTACACTGCGACTTCAGCAGACATGCAACGTCAGGGCAGAGTACAAAAACGGGAAATAATTTTGTCAGATAACGCATGACTTGATGAATTATTTCCCGTAAAAAGGGCATGACTTCAGGGATATAAGTCATGTCCTTTTGCCTATGGGCATGCCAAATTTTAGAAAAATTTCTGAATATTTTACAAAACTTAATGATAGCAAAATCATGCCAAAACCATGTATTGACATGGTTTCAAGTATCCTTATAGTGCCTAAAAGCATGTTACTACATGGTTTTAGGCTGATAAGAATTGCCCTATAGCCCGCTCTGCGAGCGATTTAGGGGTATGTTACAAAACTTAATAAGTGCATGATTTACTCTTGAAAAATAAATCTTATTTTTTATAATGTTGTTATAGAGTTGAAAGTCATTGATTTGACGGGCTTTAGGGGAGATATGTTATATATCCTTGTTTGGATATAGGCATGCTAAGTACGCTATAAATGGAGATTATATAAATTGTTAAGAAGTAGAGATATGGGCAGAGCCGTTGCAGTCAGACGCTGGACAACTACGGCTATTGAATGTTATAAAAGAGGATGCAACTGCGAAGGTTGTTTTTATAAAAGTTTCTTTAGCGGTTCATCACAAAAATGTCAGATGAAAGCATCCGTTTTGGAACTTGTTAGAGTAATTGGTACTCCGGATGTTGAATTACAACAGATTTTACCGGAAGAAGAAAAAGAAAACGTATAAGTAAGTTTAATTACCATTAAATAATTATTTTTGCGTGGGGTTATTGTCTTGTTATTTTTCTTTGTTTACCCCTTTAAAAATAACTTTTAATATGTTATAATGACAAAGCGACATGTGAAAAATCGGAGGTAATTATGCACATTCATGTTAACGGTAAAAATATTGAAATTACCGATGCTATCAAGGCTTATGTAAAGGAAAAAATCGGCAAAGTTGCTGCACGTTATGACCAGATTCAGGGTATTGACGTTGTTTTGACGGTTATCAAAAACCCATCAGCAGAGGGGAAACACATAGCAGAACTTACCTGCAAAACAAATTCAGGTACAATTCACAGTGAAGAAGCCGCAGAATCTATGTATGCAAGTATTGATTTGTTAGCAGATAAATTTGCAAGACAGATAACAAAATTCAAAGATAAAAATATTTCTTCAAGCAAAGAATCCATCAGAAACGTTAAAGAAGCACCTGTTGAAGAAGCGGAAGAAGTATAAAATAGTTCATAAAATGCTTTACGTAAAGCCGTGACACATCTGTATCACGGCTTTTTCAGTGCCAATTTGGATTTTCCCAAAAATTATCGGTAAATCATACTTGGAGAAAATGATACCAAAATGATATAATAATATAAGCCACTCATTTATTTACTCTAATCCAAATTTTGCATCTTAAATAAATTTTGCAGTATGCACAGTAATCGCTTTCACAAGCCGAAATATAGGAGGAAAATAGCTATATAAAAAAATTGAAAAATTTAATTTATATTGGTAAAATAGGCATATGAGAAAACTTGTTCTTATAATTATAATAATTTTATCAACATTAACTATATTTGGTACAATTTCTGCATTCAAATATAAACAGCAGATACAAAATTCTAATATCCAAATTATGGATTTACAACGCACAATTTCTGAATATAAGGAAACTAAAAATATTGTTTCTCAAGAAAGTTATCCTATTGATAAAAATTTAGAAAAATGCACCTCTGAAAATTTTATGACAGTTGGCATGAATAGCTGTACTAATGATGGTATTGAAGCTTGGAATAAAGAAATTTTAAACTATTCAAAGCAAATTGAAAAACTCTTAAATAAAGAAGAATTGCTATTATTTATCAAAACTCAAACAGCTTGGCAAGATTATTATAAAAAAGAAAAAGATTTTCTTAATAAAACTATTGCACAAAAAGATGGCGATATACATACAACCATAGCTATTGGTGATTTGTATGAACTAACAAAACAAAGAGCATTATCGTTAAAATCTTATTTAATGCAATTGAGTGAATAGACTGCTTATTTTACCTTATTTAACAAAACAAATGGTACTTAGTTAAACAAGGAGAATTTAAATGTCTAAAGAAAATATTTGAATTTTTATTTTAAGTTGGTAAAATTGACTTATGAAAAATCGTTTTATATATTTTTCCATATTTATTTTAATTTTACTATATTCTTATAATACTGCTGTTGCTTCTTACTTGGATAATTTTGAGCAAATTGAAAAGAAAACCGAGGTTTGTATGGAGCAAACTGGTGGAAATACTCAGGTCGCAAATGAGTGTTCTATAAAGGAACAACATGCATGGGAAAAAGAAATTGATAAATTAATTTTGGATTTTAAAAACATTTTAACTCCTGATGATTATAAATTATTCTTGAAATCTCAAAAAAAATGGGAAAATTATAAGAAAGAAAGTTTTAAAATATTTAGTAAAATACCGTCATATAAATCAGCTACAATGTTTCAAAATATACAACAAGGCTGTAAAACAGGAATTGTAAAACAAAGAGCATTAAATTTATACGAATATTTACAGTATTTTAAAGAAGATAATTAAGTCTATTTTACCTTGTTTTGAACTATAAAAGTTCTTTTATGTAATTACAATTTTAAACAAGGAGAAAAATAATGAAAGACGAAAATTTTGAAAAAATGCTGAAGTTTGTTCTTCAGGAAGAAGGAGGGTATGTTAATGACCCACATGATAGAGGCGGTGAAACTAATAAAGGTATTACGCATGCAACATATGATAATTACAGAAGGAGTAAAGGGCTTCCTACTCGAAGTGTAAAGAATATTACAGATGGTGAAGTTAGAGATATATATTACAACAACTATTATAAAGCTTCCGGTGCAGACAAATTAGATAATCCTCAACTATCATTATATGTATTTGATACTGCTGTAAATATGGGAGTATCCAGAGCAAAAGAGTTTTTAAATAAAAGTAATGGCAATGCAGAGTTATTTCAAAAATTACGTTTGGCTAAATATGAAGAATTTGCTAAAGTCCCAGATCAAAAGCAATATTTAAAAACATGGACAAATAGGATAAATAGAGGTAATGCCTTTGCAAAAAATAATTTGTCCAATACAATATCCAGTAATAATCAAGGGAATTATAATGAAAATCAAATATTAAATAATTATGATTTTAATAATTTACAAATAAATAATATTTCTGACAATCTAAATGAACATTCTCAATATGAAAATGGATTATTTAAATTAGGCATATAATACAACGATTACCAACAAAACAATCTTCCTAATCTAAATGATTTAATGGTTAATCCTATTGAACAACAAATTCAAAAAGCAAATCCTTGGGATATGATACCAATGGCTATACCTGAAAGTTTAAGACAACCTTCAGGTGTTACAACAGGTCAGGCTGCAAATTTTGATATAAATCAACTTGCAAACATATTAGGCGTTCGATTACCTGAACTTCAACCAACAAATCAAGCACAACAAAATTCTGGCTTATTTGGCTATACCAATCCGCTAACAGGCAGTAATCATATATACACACGAGAGGAAGTTGGTTCAATGTCATCAGATGAATATGCTAAGCACGAAAAGGAAATAGATGCTCAAACAAGAGCTTTTAATGGTACAATGCCGACTAATGGTGACCTGCAACGAGAAGCAATGTCAGGAGGCGGTGTTGTGTATGTAAATTCGTATACCCGTTCTGACGGTACAAAGGTCAAAGGTTATTATCGCTCAAGAGCAAGATTTTAACTGTAAAAATTATAAAACGACGGCGGGGAAAACCCCGCCATACATAATAATTTGCTAATTCCAAAATTTGTATTTTATATTACCCGATAACAGGCGGATTAAATACTCTTGTTGCAAGTTCTTTATCAAGTGCCAAAAGACCCTGTTTATCGTCACCGATAAGTTCAAGTTTGGCAAGAACACCGCCTACGCTTGCTTCTTCTTCAACTTGTTCTTTGATGTACCAGTTCAAGAAAATGAGTGCTGCTCTGTCTTTTACTTCATCAGCAACATCTGCCAAAGCGTTAATTCTTGAGGTTACATACTGTTCGTGTTCAAGCACTTGTCTGAAGATTTCAACAGGTGTTGAGCCTTTGATTTCAGGTTTGTCGATTGCGAAAAGTTCAATACTTCCGCCACGTTCGAGTACATAATCGTACATACCTTGCGCATGTGCTTTTTCTTCTTGCATCTGAATATCAAACCAATTTACAAAACCTTCAAGATTCATTTCGGAAAATCTTGCTTTCATCGCCATGTAAAGATATTCCGAAAAATACTCTTTGTTAATTTGATCGTTGAATGCAAATTCCATTTTTTTGTCTATTGCCATACTAGCCTCCTTTTATAAAGTTTTAACTATTTCTTTTGCAAGTGTTTCAAGTTCTTCTCTTTGTGTTTGTTTAACTGAAGATTTTAAAGTCACTTTATTTGAAATAATTTCCGTATTTTTCCATTTTGAAACAATTTCTGTTATCTGATTACCTGCCGTTGTAGCCCACGAACCGTTTTCAATAATCGCAACTTTACGGTTTTGAATATTGTGAGATGTCAAATCGTTTAAAAGAATTTCCATATTAACAAATATTCCCATATTGTAAGTGGTTGTCGCAAATACGATATGCGAATATTTAAACGCATCAGAAACAATATATGACGGATGAGTAACAGATGCATCATACATCTTTATATCTTTTACGCCAAGTTTTGCAAGTTCACCCGCTAAAATTTCGGCTGCATTTTGGGTGTTGCCGTAAACCGATGTGTATGGTATCAAAACGGATTTGATTTCAGGTTCGTAAGCTGACCATTTTTGGTATTTGTCAATAAATACATTCAAATCTTTGCGCCAAACATAGCCGTGCAAAGGACAAATCATTTCAATATCAAGTCCTTGCGCTTTTTTAAGAAGCATTTGAGTCTGCGCACCATATTTGCCGACAATATTTGTGTAATAACGTCTTGCCTCATCCATATATCTGTGGTCAAAATCTACTTCATCGGCAAAAATGTTTCCGTCTATCGCCCCGAAACTTCCAAACGCATCAGCTGAAAACAGAATTTTATCCGTTTGGTCGTAAGTAACCATAACTTCAGGCCAGTGAACCATTGGTGCCATATAAAAAATCAGTTTGTGTCTCCCTGTTTCAATACTGTCACCCTCTTTTACGATAATAAATTTATCTTCGCCGATTTCAAAATCAAAAAACTGCCCGAGCATAGTTTGTGATTTTGCGTTGCAGACAATTTTTATATCGGGATATTTTTTGATAAGATTTTCTATTTCTGCACAGTGATCTGGCTCCATGTGGTTAATTACAAGGTAATCAAGATTTCTGCCGTTTAAAACATGTTCAATGTTTTCAAAAAACTGATGTGCAACAGTCTTATCAACCGTATCAAGTAAAACCGTCTTATCATCAAGAATTATGTACGAATTATAAGAAACTCCCAAAGGTACATCATAAACACCCTCAAAAAGCATAAGCCGTCTGTCATTTGCCCCAACCCAGTGTAAATCTTTGGTAATTTGTTTTGTAATATACATTCTTCTCTCCTTGATACGATAATCATATTACCACAAATATTTCGGTAATAATTTCTTTACATTTCTTCATGAATACATGAAAATTATTTGCCACTTACATGAAAATGTAATACTATGATAAGTGACAGAATGTTGTTTTATAGGGATAGGTAAAATGTTAAAAGAAAAAACAAATGAGAGAACTCTGACACCTCAGGAAGTCAGAACTATTTTGAAAACAGACAACAAAGAAATTGTTGAATTATGCAAAAAAGCCTCTATCAGACCAAGAAAGAATGAAAAAGGTTACACTTATTTTTCTTACGATGAAGTAAAGAATTTGCGTAAGGTTCAGGCTCAGATTAATGGTACAACAGATCCGATTTCAAAATCAACTGCGGTTGCGCTTGCAACTCCTGCAAACCCTGCAGTAAGAAGTATTTTGAATTCTTTGCAGGATTTGGAAACCAAACTGAGCGAAAGGATTTCAAAAGTTATTGACGAAAAACTTGAAGGTATGGATGATGTAGTTGTTGAACTTATCAGATGCAAAACTGATAACGAAACTTTAAAACAGAAAATCGTTGATTTGAACAAAGAAATTTATCAGCTTAAAAACGAAGTCAACAGTTACAAATCCGTCGGATTCGGTTTCTATAAGAAAAAAGAAATCTATATTTGGGAATAAGATTAAAAAGTGAATAGTGAATTGTGAATAGTGAATTGTCTATTTTGGCTATTAATATTGAAAAAATTGTATAAACATTAATATCTTATATGGTCAATTCACAATTCACGACTCACTTTTCACGTATCAAGAGAGGATATTAATATGGCAACCAAAGAAGCATCGGAAATAAATATTAGCGAAGAAAGAAATAAAGCACTCAAACTTGCAATAGAAAAAATTGAAAAAGATTTTGGCAAAGGCTCTATTATGAAGCTTGGTGACAAAGCTACCGTTAGTGTTGATTCTATTCCTACAGGTGCTTTGTCGTTAGATGTGGCTTTGGGTATTGGTGGTATCCCCAGAGGCCGTATTATAGAAGTTTACGGTCCGGAATCATCAGGTAAAACAACGTTAGCGCAACACATCGTTGCAGAATGTCAGAAAAAAGGCGGAATAGCGGCTTATGTCGATGCTGAGCATGCGCTTGATCCTGAATATGCAAGAAATCTTGGAGTTGACGTTGATAATTTGCTTATCTCTCAGCCTGATACTGGTGAACAGGCTCTCGATATAACAGAAGAACTTGTACGCTCAGGTGCAGTTGATATTGTCGTTGTTGATTCGGTTGCGGCTCTTGTTCCGAAAGCCGAAATTGAGGGCTCAATGGAAGACCAGCAAATGGGCTTGCAGGCTCGTTTAATGTCAAAAGCTTTGAGAAAATTAACAGGTGTTATAGGCAAAACAAATACTACCGTTATTTTCATCAACCAATTAAGAATGAAAATAGGTGTTATGTACGGTAATCCGGAAACAACAACAGGCGGTAACGCATTAAAATATTATTCATCAGTTCGTATGGAAATTAGAAAGACAGAAACACTTAAAGGTGATGATGGTGAAGTTGGTATCCATGTTCGCGTAAGAGTATTGAAAAACAAGGTTGCACCTCCGTTTCGCTCTGCCGAATTTGATATTATTTTTGGTAAAGGTATTTCAAAAATCGGTAATATACTTGATGTTGCTGTAAATTTGGATATTATAAATAAAGCCGGAGCATGGTTCAGTTTTAATGAGGAAAAACTGGGACAAGGAAGAGAAAAAGCAAAAGAATATCTTGAACAAAATCCCGATATTTTGGCTCAGGTTGAAACACTGGTTCGTGAAAAATTAGCTCAATAAATCGCATTGTAAAGAAATGTAAATACGAATTTTATGGCTAAAAAGTCCTAATAGCGCTGATTTTTGCATGTTGCTAATATTTTTTGTTTTTCATGGTAGCAACTAAAAAAATGTTCTGACTTAAAAAAAGAAAAAGCAAATAATAGGAGGCAAAAATATGCAAGTTAGTGCAATTAAAAATTTTAATTATGGTCAGTCTTTAATGGCTCATAAGGCAGTAGAACAACCCCAACCTGAACAAAAGCCGGTTGAAGATCAGGGTTTAACTGCTTCAATTTATTTTACAGGTGATAAGAAAAAAGGTAATCATACATTGCGTAATGCAACGTTAGCAGGTGTCGGTTCAATGCTTTTATTAACTACTATACCTTCATTAACAAGTTGTGAAAAAGATACATATTGTGTTAAAGCTGAAGCAAATGCAGAAGCAAACGCATATGCAAATGCTATTTTAAATGTTCATGCAAAAGGTTGCTGCTGTGACGGATGCCGTAAAGGTAAAGATACAGTTTATATAGCAGGTGATACTGTTCGTTTACCGGGTGATACTGTTTATCTTCCTGGTGAAGTAATTCACGATACAACCACAGTAGAAGTTCCTGTATATATTCCTCAATATATATATGTTGATACCGGAAGTTATCACGTAGATACAGTTGTAATTAAAGAATGGATTGACAGATGGCAGAAACCGATTCCATTAGATACATTGGATAAATGGACTAAGAAATTTGATATTGACGGTCCAACCCCCGGAAGAAACAATATTATAAATTACCAAGCTATTCGTGAATGGGAATATGGTGAAAGATTCGTAGCTAATATGAACCAGTTGGAATCTTCTAAGAATATTTTGGTTTACGATAGAGAAGACTTGGATTGGCAAGGTAACCACAAGGGCTGGGGTAAAGATGTCTACAGAATCCCAACTTCAAACTTTACAATCCAGACTTATAGCGGAAAAACATTAAAGAATCCGAAAGGTCTTTTCTTTGAAACTTATATAAGCCGTTCGGATGAAAATACTACAATTCATGATAACAACTTAGTTGAAAGATTCTTCTTCCAAACTAACGGTGACAAAGTAAATGTTTACTCTTATGATCCTACAACAGGTTTATACAGAGAAGACGGTGAATTCAGCAAGGGTTATCTTGACAAGAGTTCTGTAGGAAGCAACATATTGTTGACAGACTTAATTGCTTCTGATCCTGATATCAAATGGAGCAATGACCCTAACTACTCAACCGAAGATCATATGGTAGGTGTAAAAGTTGTTACGGTTAATGATGAAGAACTTAAACTCCTATACATAAGAGCAAAAGACGATGAGTTTGCTGAACAACATTATGGTGTAGCTCAATAATAGGCAAATAAAATAAACACAAACAGGAAAAAGACCCCTATTCAGGGGTCTTTTTTGTAAAATATTTATTTGTTTATTAGCAAAAAAAATATTTATGTGTTTATATATTAAAGAGAATAATTTTTGGGAAATTTATGTACATAAGCAAAATTAACAATTATTCTCCAAAAATTAATTTTGGAAGAAGATTAACAAAAGACGAAGAACAGGATTACAAAAACAACGGAATAAAACCTGCTCTTGATTATCTCGGGACAAAAGAGGTTGCAATGATTTTGCACGGAACCTCTTATCCGCAGGATAAATTTGATATAGGCGTTGGTTCTCCTTATGGAAAAGTTTGCGCCCAGCTTATGCCGTTTGAAATACTGCATGGGTTTACCTGTAATCAACTTGGGCCTGTCGGTGAATTAAATTCCGCATTAAAATATTCGCCGTATGAATCTTCAGTCGGAAGTAAAAATTACCTGTTCATTGATTTTACAAAATTGCAGGATGATGATTACGGGAATTTATTAAGCAACGAATGGGATGTAAGAACATTGACTGACATAACAAAACCCGACGGTAAAAATTATGCTTATTCAAATTTTCCGAATGCTTTTGCCAATGCGGAATTTTTGCTTGGGAAAGCATACGACAAATTTATGGATGAACAACATAAACACAGATTTGTCGATATTCCCAATATTTATAACCTTTATAAAGAAAAACAAAAATTTGACAAAGAACACTGGCAGGATTTGCAAAACAACGCACTTTTCAATGCGCTTAAAAAACACTACGGAACAGATGATTTTACCAAATGGGATGAAATTGACAGAAACCTGAAATATGGTGCAAAAGATGAAAAATCACTAAAACGTCTTTCTTATCTTAACAACGTATACAGACGTGATATGGATATTTACAAATTCGGGCAGTTTATTCTCGATAAACAAATCAGAGAAAATAGCGATTTGAGAAAAGAATACGGGTTCAAATATATAAGCGATATGCTAGTAGGATATTCTCCTGCCGATGAATGGGCGCACCAGGATTTGTTTTTGAAAAATTACAGGATGGGTTGTCCATATGGGGGGCCAAACGGCGGCATACAAAAATGGAATGTTCCTGTTTTAGACCCCAAAAAATTATTTAATGATGACGGAAGTTTAGGAAGTGCAGGGGAATATTTAAAGGCAAAACTTGATGATGCGCTGAATAATTTTGACAATGTAAGAATTGACCATGTTTTGGGACTTGTTGATCCGTTTATTTATTCAAAAGACGGTTCAAGACTGGGTAATATTAATGATATGCCTGACATTGACCCCGATAAAAATTATCAAAAGGTTTTGAGCAAAATTATTTTGCCGACACTTAAAGAACACGGAATTGATAAGTATACTCCTGTTTGGGAGGATTTGGTAACCGAAACTCCGACATTTTTGCGGGTTTATTATCAGGAGAACGATCTTCCGGGCATTACTCCCCTTGAGTATAAAAGAGGGGAGTATTACAAAGACACGAAAAACTGGGCGCTTGTCGGGTCTCATGACAGTGATCCTGCCCATAAAATGATTAAAAAAGACTGGATAAGAGCAAATGAAGCTTGGAATCCTATGTATCTGGCAGGAATTTTGAATGCTTCTCACGACAGCAGTAAGTACTGTGAAAAAATAGCAAATGATGATGATGAAAGAGTAAAAGCAAAATTTGCCGAACTGTTTATGATAGGTGATAAGGTTCAGATTTCGTTTGCAGATTTCTTCGGAATAGACAAAACATACAACGAGGGCGGTCATGATGAAAACCCGAACAACTGGAAACTGCGCTTAAATCAGGATTATGAAGATACATATTACAAAAATTTAGCATCAGAACACCCGACGGCAATAAACATGCCTGAAGTTCTGAAACTTGCGATTCAGGGCAAAGCAGATATGGAGATTGCAAAAGGTGCAAAACCGCAAAAAGTTTTTGAGGAAGCAGGCAAAATTCTGTTTACTCTCTATAAATATGCTCAAATTTTAAAAGAAAAAGAATAATTTTACCCATTATTTTTCGGTTATAATTATTTGGAAAAGAGGATTATTTATGGCTGAAGTTGAGAGAATTTATGAATTATCGGAAAAATATTTTACCGCTGAAAACAAAAAAGAAACCGAAAAAGAATTAAAAGAACTGCTTTTACCCTTTAAAAACGCCTCTGTCGGACTTGCGCAGATTAACCCCAAAGCAGGTGACCTTGAATACAATGCAAGAAAAATTGTTCAATATATAAATTTGGCGCAAAATATCGGACTTGATTTAGTTGTGTTCCCCGAACTTGTTCTGACAGGTTTTCCACTTGAAAATTCAATAGAAAATCACCCTATTATTGCGGATGAAAATGTCAAATGGCTTAATGAAATCGCAAAAATTACAACGCAAACAACCGCACTTGTCGGGTTTGTTGAGCCAAGCGGGGATAAATTTTATGATTCTGTTGCAATTTTGAGTGATGGCAAAATAGTTGATATTATCAGAAAATCAGTTATTCCCGAACACGCAGAATTTAATGACTACAATATTTTTACGCCGTCAGAAATCAAAAATAAAATAATTGAAATAAAAGGAATAAAATATCAGATTATAATCGGTGAAGATTATCACAACATCGAACAAAATTCAGATGTAATAATAAACATTTGTGCATCACCGACAAAAATAAAATTCGAACCTGTAAAGCATTCTTTGCTTTCATCGCTTGCCCAAAAATATAATACGCCACTTATTTATGTAAATCAGACGGGGGCAACTGACCGCGCACTGTTTGACGGGACAAGCAGGGTGTTTGATAAAGACGGAAAATTTATCGCTTGCGCTAAATCTTTTGAAGAACAATTTTTAATTATTAATCCGCAAAAAGGCTTGGGTAATATTTCCCCGTCAGAAATTTTGACTGTGCAAAAAGAGGTACAATTCACTCTTGATTATGAGCCTGATATGGAACGAATTTATCGTGCTTTGATTTTGGGAATAAAAGATTATTTTGGTAAAACAGGTTTTAAACGTGCGGTTTTGGGGTTGTCTGGCGGACTTGATTCGACTGTCTGCGCAGTGTTACTGACCGATGCTTTGGGAAAAGAAAATGTTTTCGGAGTCAGTATGCCGTCAAAAATAACTTCCCAAACAAGCAAAGACGATGCGCAGGTTTTGGCGCAGAATTTGGGAATAGGTTTCACGGTTACCCCGATAAAAGATATGTTTGACACCACAAATAATTGTCTGCAAAGTCTTTTCGGCGAAGTTGAAAAAAGTTGGAATTGCAGGTATAAACAGTCATTTACCGCCGATAATATTCAGGCGCGTTCAAGAGCGATGTTTTTGTGGGGTGTAAGTAATGAATTTGACAGTTGTCTGCCGATTGCAACATCCGATAAATCGGAGGCCTATATGGGTTATGCAACAATTAACGGTGACATGTCAGGCGGATTTGCCCCGATTGCGGATATTACAAAAACAAAACTTTTTGCACTTGCAAAATGGCTGAATAAAAACAGACCCCAAAAAAATGTCATACCGCAAAGTGTCATAGAAAAACGCCCCGGAGCAGAACTTGCAATTGACCCGAAAACAGGCAAACCTCTGATAGCCGAAGATGCTCTTATGCCGTATGAATTTTTAGACGAAGTAATCTGGCGGATAGAAAATAAAAAAGAAAATTACCATGATATGCTCAATTCGGAATTTGTGTATGAAAAAAATCACACTTTGACAAAAGAACAAAAAACGCAGTGGCTTGATAAATTCTATCACAGAATGTCCACGGCACTTTACAAAAAATCAATTATGCCTCCTTATGTAATTGTTGATTCACCGTCATACAATTCAAAACAGCCCATAACCTCATGCGGAATAAATTACAAAGGAACACCAAAAGAAGAAATATACAAAAAAATTCAGAAATGGTTATAACGTGGAACAACCTCCTTTTTTAAGGGAGGTTGTTTTTATATATAATCCGAACTTCACTCTGTTTTATTTTTTATTCTTCGTCATCAACGTCTTCCTCATCGGTTTTTACTTTTTCAGTATCATCTGATTTTTTTGTTTCATCTGCTTTTGTTTCATCGATTTTTGTTTCGTCTGTTGATTTTGCTTTTTCTGTTTCGTCGGTTTCGTCAACATCGTCAACATCTTCATCATCGTCAGATTTTGCCTTATCGGCTTTGTCTTTTTTATCGGTCTTTTCGGTTTCCTCTATTTCTTCAGTTTCTTTTTCTTCTTCTTCTGTTTCTTTAACTTCATCCTCAATTTTTGGCATGAAGATTTTATCAGGCCCGTTTGTCGGTGTCGGTCTGTTTTTGGCTGAAAATCTGTTTGCAACATACCCAAACAGTGTCGTTCCTGCGATGACCACTGCTGCTATTGCAAGCGACCATTTGCCTTTTGGTGTTTTTGCAAATGCTTTGAATTTTGTCAGACCTGTTTTGAGTGCGTTTTTAGCCTTGCCAAATAAGCCTTTTACAGAATCCCACAAGCCTTTAGATTTTGTTGTGCCGCCTAGTGCTTTTTCAGTATTGGTTAATCCGTGTTCAACAAATGCACTTGCTGATTCCTGTGCAGATTTTGCTGCTCTGTCCAAACCTAAATTATGGTCAATTACATAAGGATTTAAAGATGTTTTTCTGCTTAATGCATTTTCAACATAATTTTTTTGTACTTGACCGATTTTTCTTGCGGTTTCATTATTTATACACTGACGTGCAGTTTCATATTGAGATTGTGCAACATATTGGTCGCCAACTTTAACTGTTTTACCGCCAAATCTGTCTAATACAGATTTATTTTGTTGCAATGCTCTGCGCTGTACTCTTGCTCCAATCTGTTCCCCGGAAACAGAAATATACTGTCCGCCTGATTTAACAGTTTTTCCGCCATAATAAGATTTATTTCCCATATGAGATGTAATGCGTTCATTTAATCCCTCAATGGCAGAAATTCTTTTGTTTGATTTAGCAATCAATTTTGCTTCAGCAGGTGTTGCAGGAACATATTGTCCTTTTGAAGCATCAAATACAGTCACATTTCCTGTTCCAAGCGGTTTTACTTGCGATGCTCTGCGCTGAGCCTGAAGTTCTTTATTGACCTGACTAATAAAATCGGCCTCCTGAGGTGTTGCCGAAACGTATTGTTTTTTTACCGCATCATAAACAGTAACATGACCTTGCCTGCTTGCCTGTCTTGCGGCTTTATCGGCAGCCTGAGATGCTCTGCGCTGAATTTGTGCATCTTTATAAGGTGCATAAAGTTGTTGCAAAGCAGCATTATCACCAAAAGGTGTATTCGGTATATAACCTGTTGAATACACAATACGACCATCGCCAATCCAGTTATGACCGGATGACTGCAAACGTGGAATGTAAGTCATCTTGATTTCCCCTATTTTAAATTTTTATCCCCTGTGTATTTATAAAGTATTTTTGATTTCAAAAATTGATAAAAATTATATACTTTGTTAACATTTGTTAACATGATTTTTGAAACTCCAAATATATCGGGCATCATGGTTTAGCCCTGTTCGGGGGTAAAATTTTTACGCCTGTAATTTATCTTTTAAAAGAGGTGATTATGATAATTGAATTAAACGAAGAAAATTTTGACAAAGAAATTGAAACAGGGCTGAAACTCATTGAGTTTTATGCAACATGGTGTACTTATTGCATGAAACAACGGGTAGAATTGCAAGAACTTGAAAATTCTGATATTCGTATCGGAATAGTTGACGGAGATGAAAGCCCGAATATTATAAACAGATACAAAATTGACGGATATCCGACTTTTATTTTGTTTAAAGACGGTGAAAAAATCGCACAGTTCTCAGGATTTCATAAAAAAAGCGAACTGCTGAATAACGTTATGAAATACGTTTAAATAATTTTTCCCTCCCTTATGAGGGAGGACAGGGGTGGGTGCTGATTTATTAATATAACACTATATTGTTAAAACTTATCCTCGAGCAGATTATCACCGTTTGCCGATTCAACCGCCATCGCATCACAGCGTTCGTTAAACTCATGACCTGCATGACCTTTTATCCAGATAAATTTGACGTTATGCGGTTCTTTTGCCTTTAATAATCGTTCCCAGAGGTCACGGTTTTTGACGGGTTCTTTCTGGGAATTTTTCCAGCCTTTTTTTATCCAGCCGTCTATCCATTTTTGATTAAACGCATCGACAAGATATTTTGAATCAGATGTCAGTTCTACATCACACGGTTTTTTGAGCGCTTCAAGTCCGACAATTGCGGCAAGAAGTTCCATGCGGTTATTTGTGGTATTCTTAAACCCCTGCGAAAGTTCTTTTTTGTGAATATTCCCTGCTTCGTCCTGCGCCATAAGAATTATTCCGTATCCGCCTTTGCCCGGGTTGCCAGAACATGCCCCGTCTGTATATATTTTTACTAACATTATTTTACCCCTCTGTTATATCCCAGACTTCTAAAATATCGTCAGGAATTTTGTCTAAAAATCTTGACGGTTTTGATAATACCATACCCATTGAATAGTCGTACATATCAACGGGATATGAGATGTATAAATTATTTTTTGCCCGCGTTGTTGCAACATACATCAGCCTTAATTCTTCGTCCATTTCTTCTTCGGAATTAAACGAATAAGCACTGGGGAATCTTCCGTCAACCGCACCGATAATAAACACGCTGTCCCATTCCAAACCTTTTGCACTGTGTATTGTTGAAATTGTTAGCGCCTCATCATCAATATTTCTTTTATACATCCCCTCAACACTTGCATCGGGAGGATCAAGTGCCATATCGCTTAAAAAATCTTCCATGTTTTTATACTGTGTCGAAAGATACTGCAAATGTTCCAAATCCTTTTCACGCTTACTAAAATCGTCATATTTATCCCGCAAAATCGGGCGGTAATATCTGATAATTTCTTCGAGGATTTCCGATGGTTTTTTAGTCGTAAGCACGGAACGTTCTTTATTCAAAATTTTTAATAATGGCGAAAGACTTGTCATTTTGTTTGATGGCAATAGTTTAACATCAGGATCAAAATTCCCTCTTATAACAGGCAAAATATTATTAACCGCTGAATTTCCTATACCCCGCAAAAGCAGTAAAATTCTTGTCATACTGACTGCATCATCGGGATTAACCAAAACCCGCAGGTGTGAAAGCACATCTTTTATATGCGCCGTTTCCATAAACTTCGGGCCGCCGAATTTCATAAACGGAATAGAACGTTTTGAAAGCTCAATTTCCAGAGAATAAGACATCCGCGCGTTTCTTGCAAGTACGCAGATATCCGATAACGGCACATCTTCGTCTAGAAGTTCCAAAATTCTCTGACAGATAAAATCCGCTTCCATCTGGGTATTTTTTGCACAAATCAGAGCGGGTTTAACAGGTGACTGTATCTGCGAAAACAGTTCTTTGTCATATTTTGCTTTGGCTCTGCTTATAATCAGATTTGTTAATTTAAGTATATTTTGGGTACTGCGGTAATTCTGCTCTAACTTAATTATTTTGGTATCTTTAAACAGTTTTGGGAAATCAAAAATGTTTTTGTAGTTCGCCCCTCTGAAAGAATAAATGCTCTGTGCATCGTCCCCGACGGCCATAATGTTTCCGTGAACCGACGATAAAAGCCTTACAATATCCGCCTGCAAAGTGTTCGTGTCCTGATACTCATCAACCATAATATATTTGTATTCGCCCGAAATTTTTTGCCTCAAAGCATCATTATTTTCAAGCAGAAGTTTTAAATAGACAAGCAAATCATCGTAGTCCAAAATAGAATTTTCACGCTTGTATGCAACATAATTTTTGTGTACCTCAAGAATTTTATCAGTGCAGTGTTCAAACTGTGGAAATTCATCCTGTATAATTTTCACGGCAGGAACAACTTTATTGACGCTTTTTGAATACATTTCAAGCAAGGTTGATTTTTTTGGAAATCTTTTTTCTTTTTGTGGGAACATTTGGGCGACAATGTGGTTTATCACATCCTCACAGTCGCTTTTATCCATAATGGTGAAATTGTTTTTGAGTTTCAGAGCCGAAGCGTATTTTCTCAAAATTATGTTTCCAAAAGAATGAAATGTACCTCCTGCAACCTTTTCACAACGTTCATCAAGTACCAATGAAGCACGAGATAACATCTCGTGAGCGGCTTTTTTGGTGAAAGTTAAAAGTAAAATGTTATTTGGCGTTGTACCGTCTTCAATTAATCTTGCAACACGGTAGGTCAGAGTTTTGGTTTTACCCGAACCCGCACCTGCAATTACAAGCAACGCACCTTCATTAAACATTACCGTTTCAAGTTGCTTTTCATTCAAATCCTGTTCATAATTGACTTTATAGTTTTTAATTTCAGGCACACGTTTTTTAAGCACATATTTTTTATGCTCCGGTTTGGTTTCTGTAATTTTCGTAACTTCTTTTGCCATTAAATCCCCTGTTAAGATTTATTATAGGTTAATTTATTACCTATTTTCAATAATTTTTATGTAAATTTTTAATAAGTATCGCACTTAACAAAGTTATATTTTTTGAAAAAAAGTAAATAATATTAATATGAAAAAGATTATTACGGTTATTTTTGGCATTTTAATTATTTTAATACTGTCGCCTTTGAATACAAATGCAATTCTTCCTGCCTCGCCTCCAAATAAGGATACAAAGCCAATTCTTATTAAAACTCAGGGGTTAAAGGTTTATATCCCGCAGAAAGATATGCTCTCAACTACTATGAAACACGCATTCATGGATTGGCAAAAGCATACAAACGGGAATTTCAGTTTTGTATTTGTCGGCACAAAAAGCACCGCAAATATTGAAGTCTTATTCATTGAATCCGGCATGGGCGCTATATGTCATGACGATTCGGCTCTTGGCTGTTGTACTTTTGTTCCTGCGTCAACAGTACACGGCAACAAAAGAATTTTGGGTGCAAAAGTTTATATTTCGGTTAATGATAACAACGGAAAACCTATGACAAAAAATCAGGTCTATACGATTATGCTACACGAAATTGGGCACGCACTCGGACTTGAACATTCACAAGATAAAAACAGTCTGATGTATAAAGGTACAGATTCACAAATGGCAGAAGATCAGGAAATACGTCAGACAGATATTGACTCGCTTTATAAATTGTACGGAATTGAAAAATGAAAAAGATTTTTACATATTTTTTAATTTTCATGATAAGCATAAGTTCTTTGTGTGTTTGTGCTTATGAACAATGGAAATGGACAAATCCCCGCAGGATTGCGGTTTATATTCCGCCCAATGATGATAAAACTGAACTTATGAAAAAAGCCTTTGAGGATTGGGAGAAAAAAACCAAAAATAATTTAGGATTTGTCTGGGTAAAATCACCTGATAATTCAGATGTTGATGTAATTTTTATTGAAAAGGATTTGACTGAATATTGCGGAAGTCCGGATGCAATGGGTTGCACTCAGAATTTCCGCAGTAATGGTATGATGCATTCCACAATTTATATAACAAAACGCCGTCCCAAAGGTCTGCTTTTGAGTAACACTCAAGTGTATGCCATTATGCGCCACGAAATCGGGCATACATTAGGGCTTGCTCATTCAAAAGGCTTCAATGACATAATGTTTGCATCCACAAACCTTGGTATCGCTATCAGACAAGACATCAATGACAATGACGTGCGTGCAATTTATGCACTTTACGGAATTAATCAGCGTTAGGCTGTATAATTGTAGGGGTATTTTTGTCTATATATGTCCAACCGTTAAGGTGGAATAATCTTAACAAATCTGTATTTACAATATCTTGATTTTCGGTAATAGGAGTGCTCATAATTCCAAGTTTGCGTGAAGAATCGTGCAACCCGAGTGCATGTCCCACCTCATGAAGCATAACCGTATAAATTAAATTATTGGAATTTTTTGTCGGGTTAGGTGCAATGGTAATTTCTGCTTTTGTTATGTATCCGCCTTTTATGGTTAATGCATAAGAGCCTATATCTCCGTCTGTTCCATCTGTTTTATCGGCAAATTCAACTTCAATGTCGGCAGGAGGATTTTCAACGTATTCAAATTTTAATCTGCCGTTGCATTTTTGTACCCATGTTTCAAATGCCCTTTGCATCATACCTGAGTAACTATCATCTGAGATGTAAACTTTGATAATTTGTTTATTCCAGTTTGCTCCGTAATTCCCGACCGCAAATGATTCCAGATTAAAGAAGAATATTCCGACAAAAATTATTAATAAAGAAATTATAAATTTTTTCATTATTCTATCCCTTTAAATAGTTCATTTATATCTATTCCCAAAACTTTGGCAATAAGGTACAAATTAATCGCATTAGGTATCTGCTTGCCCTTTTCGATTAAACTTATGGAATTTGTACTCAAATTTACAAGTTCTCCCAACTTTTCTTGCGAAAACTCTTTGCGATTTCTTTCCGCTTTGATATTCAAACCTAATGCTCTTGTGTTCATATTTTGATTATCTGCTATTGACAACATATTGACAATATGGTATTTATGTAAATATTACAAGTCTTATTGTAATATTATAAATTTAATATGGAAGATAAATAATGAGTAAACTTGCTGAAATAACAGAAGAAATATACGACGAAATGAATAATTTTAGGTAATTATGTACAATGTTACAGTAAATATGTCTGTCGTTGCGAGGAGGCAAAGGATTGCCGACAAAGCAACCCGGCATTTTTATCGTCATTAACAAAAACGGCTGGATTGCTTTACCCTGACGGGCTCACAATGCCATGTTACTGTAAGATAGTATATAGTTACCTAATTTTAAAATGCATTTGACGTCTTAACGTCCTAATAAAAAATACTCTTGACAAACACGCACTAACATCCGACAATAAAAACAGTTTAGGGGATATTAAAATTATGGTTAAACAAACTTATTTACACGAAAAACACGTTGCGCTGGGCGCAAAAATGGTTGATTTTGCGACTTGGCACATGCCTGTTCAGTACGAATCAATTATTGAAGAACACAAAACAGTAAGAGAAAATGTTGGAGTTTTTGATGTTTCTCACATGGGGGAAGTTTTTGTATCAGGGAGTGATGCAACAGAATTTTTAAACAAAGTTGTTCCGCAAAGCATAGACAAACTGCCTTATGAAAAAGCGGTTTATTGTCAGCTTACAAAAGAAAACGGTGGTTTGGTTGATGATTTGATTATCTATAAAATCGGATTAGACAGTTATTTTATTATCTGCAACGCATCAAGAATTGATGAAGATATTAATTGGCTTTCACTAAATGCTAAAGGCTTTGATGTTGAAATAGATAATCAGTCGCATAATTATTCGCTTTTGGCGGTGCAGGGACCAAAGGCAATAGATTTGATGCGCAAAATGGGTTATGATATCCAAGACCAAAAATCGTTTACAATAAAACCTGCAACAATTGAGGGATTAAAACTTTGGGTTTCAAGAACAGGTTACACAGGCGAAGACGGATTTGAAATTCTTGTTGAAAACGACTTGGCAGAGTTTTTATGGGATAAAATTTTGGAAGAAGGTCAAGAGTTCGGAATAAAGCCTATCGGGCTTGGGGCAAGAGATACATTAAGGCTTGAAGCGGGTCTGCATTTGTACGGAAATGATTTAGACGAAACAACAACTCCGATAGAAGCAGGGCTTTCGTGGTCTGTTCCGAAAGACAAAGCGGCTGATTATAACGGCAAAGAGGTTATAATGAACCAAATTAAAAACGGAGTGCAAAGAAAACTTATCGGACTTGAAATGCTTGATAAAAATATTCCGCGTCACGAATATGAAGTATATTTTAACGGCGAAAAAATCGGGCATGTCACAAGCGGAGGAATTGCACCAACAGCAGGGAAAAATATTGCGCTTGCTTATGTAAAGAATTTGCCCGAAATTTGCACAGATGCAACTGTTCAGATTATGATAAGGGAAAAATTACATGATGCAAAAGTGGTTAAAAGACCTTTTGTACAGAAAAGAAACAGAGTTTAATATATTTATATAATAAGGAGTATGAGAAATGGGTTACAAAGATGAAATGTTATGCACAAAATCTCACGAATATGTCGTAAAAGACGGTAATAATTATGTAGTCGGTTTAACCGATTACGCTATAGAGCAGTTAGGCGACATCGTATTTTTGGAACTTCCGTCAGCAGGTGATGAATTTGAAAAAGGCGAAACCTTTGCAAATATTGAATCAGTTAAGGCTGCATCAGAAATTTATATGCCAATCAGCGGTAAAATCGTTGAAGTGAATGAGGAACTTGTTGATTCCCCCGAAAAACTTAACGAAGATTGCTATGAGGGCGGATGGCTTGTTAAAATTGAATCAAATGCACCTGAAAGTGAATTTGACGATTTATTGGCTTATGACGATTACAAATCAGAACTGGATTAATTATGAAAAATTTTTTGGTACATAACGACGAAACAATAAAACAAATGTGCGCCGAAATCGGTGTGAATGGTGTTGAGGATTTATTTAGGCAAATTCCGCAGGATATAAGGATGAAAGAATTAAATTTACCTGACGGATTAAGCGAAATGGAAACCCAAAGACAGGTTAAAAAACTCGCTAAAGAAAATAAATCTGATTACATAAACTTTATGGGCGGCGGAATTTATAACAAATTTGTTCCCGCATGCATCGCTCAGGTTGCAAACAGGTTTGAATTTAACACCGCATACACTCCGTATCAGCCCGAGATTTCACAGGGCACACTGCAGGTTATGTACGAATTTCAGACAATGATTTGCCGTCTGACGGGGATGGATATTTCAAACGCAACGGTTTATGACGGAGGAACGGCTTGCGCTGAAGCGATTTTAATGGCTTGCCGTATCGCAAAAAAATACAAAGTTTGTGTTTTAAATTCGCTCAACCCCGAATACAAAGAGGTTATTAAAACCTATACATATTCTCAAAATATTGATGTTGATTGGGTTAATGAAATTCCGCAGGACACTTCTGAATATGCTTGCGTGCTTATTCAGACCCCTGATTATTACGGTGAAATACTTGAACCTGTTAAACATGACGACTGTCTTTTGGTTGTCTGCACCGATGTATCAACGCTTTCGATTTTAAAACCTCCGAGTGAATACGGTGCAGATATTGTGGTTGGGGATATTCAGACATTAGGTATTCCGATGAATTTCGGAGGACCATCAGCAGGGTTTGTTGCTTGCAGGGAAAAATTTATGCGCCAATTACCGGGACGTCTTGCGGGCAGAACGGTTGACAAAGACGGAAAACAGGCTTTCTGCCTAACTATTCAGACAAGAGAACAGCATATTAAACGTGAAAAAGCGACAAGTAATATTTGTTCAAATCAGGCACTTGTGGGGCTTTGCGCTAATCTTTATCTTTCCGTTATGGGTGAAAAAGGTTTCTATCAGGCGGGTTATCTGTCAACTTTGAATGCTCACAAACTTGCAAAAAAATTACAGGATAAGGGTATAAAAGTTTTAAACAAAAATTTCTTTAATGAATTTGTTATAGAGGTTGAAAATTCGGATAAATTCCTTTCTGATTTAGAACAAAAAGGAATTTTGGGCGGGATAAGACTTGATGAACACAAAATTCTTGTCGCCGCAACCGAAATGATTACTAACGATAACATTGAATTATACGTTGCCTAGGTTATAAAATCACACTATCAACAAGTGGTTTTATTGTGTTTAAAGCGTCCTCAATTACATTTTGATTATCCCAAAAATCGGGGCGTTCAATGTATTTTTTGACGATTTTTCTTGCATAAGAGCCGACTGCGACTGCGTGATAATTTATACCGCATATTTTTGCAAGTTCGGTGGTTTTTGAGTTAGTACCACCCGACAAAATAAGATAGACGGGCAAATTTGAGTTCTGCACAATTTGCGCTGTTGCAACGGTTTGCAAAGTGGTTTTGTAATCGTCATCTCCTCCGCTCATCGGAAAGCCGTCGGCTTGAATTATTGTAGTATAAGGCTTTCTATTATTAATCATTTTTTGTATACGCTCAACAAGTGCCTCGTCACCCAATTTACCCCTGCTTATGCAGATACTCAGCATTCCGTCAAAATTGTCATTAATATATTTCCATTTTGTAAAAATTTCGTTCTCGTCCTGACCGATAACGTGAAATTCTATACAATCAATTCTTTTTTTTATAAGTTGAGGCAAAATTTCGTCAAGATTTTTTTCTTCGGGGGTATATGAAATTGCTCCGCGCGGGCACACTTTCCAACACCTTGAACAGCCTATACATTTTTCTTTTTTGACTTTTGCATAATGTATCGCACCCTGTGGACAAATTGATTCACACGAACCGCAATTTATACATTTGTTATAATCAATAACGGCTTTATTGCAATGCGGATCGCTTTTTATTCCGACACTTACGCACAAATAGGCGTCATAAATACTTGCGCCATGCAAAGTTTCAATTACCGTATCAACAACTTCCTCGTTTGCTGACAAATCAAAAAAACGACATCCCGCAAGCGCATAAACATAAGCAAGTCTACGCACGTTTTCAACATCTTCATTTCCCGCACCGCAAACAAGTTTAAAACAATGCCTGTTTTCCAGTAAATCTTTTAACACAGTTATCTCACCATATAATTGTAAATAATCTCGGATGCTTTTACGACAAATTCTTTACCCTGTGGAGCATTTTTCGGGCGTTTTGCAAAAATTACGACGATATATCTTTTCCCGCTCGGGGTGACAACAATTCCCGCATCGCCCAGTACGGTGCCTATATCACCTGTTTTGTGGTAGAAAACAGAACCCTCGCCCAAGCCTGCCTGAATTAGCCTGTCATTATGAACGTGACTCATATAATTATAAATTTTATTTCTTGATGCATCAGTCAAAAATTGCTCATTCAAATCAATATTATAAAACATTTGTGCCATTTCTTTTGCAGTGGAATGGTTTGTTCCGCCCATATCGGGAAGCCAAGTTTGCATTTCAGTATTTTTTAATCCCCAATCTCTTATGGATTGATTAACAGTATTCATTCCGCCGATTTTTGACATAAGCATATTTGTTGCGGAATTATCCGATTCGGTTATCATAACTTCTGCAAGTTTGTCTATTGTGAATGGTGTGTTTTCAGCCATATACTGCAAATTTCCCGAACCTTCAGCTCTGTAATATTCGGTTAGTGTTATTGTATCATCAAGTGCAACTTCTCCGTTTTCTATTGACTTGAATAAATCAATAAGAATGGGTATTTTAATTATGCTTGCAACAGGGAAAACCTTATTGGCATTTATATCGACATAATTCTGAGTTTCATAATCCCAAACATAAATTGCAGGTGCAACCATAGGGTATTCTTTTGTTAGTTTCAATAATTGATTTTGAAGAGCAGGCATATTAACGCCCTCTTTAATTGAAACCATCTGTGCGTCATTCGGTTCAGCCTGATAAGAAAATTTTCGCTCTCCCATATACCAATTATTTGAAAGGTAATTTGTTGATGGAAATGCCAATTGGTGCAAATCGGGGGAAATATTTTTATATGGTGTAGGTGCAAAAACAGATTGTTTTACGGTATTAAAAGAATATGGCATAAATATTGCAAAGAGTCCGAATAAAATAAAGCAAGACAATAAAAATCTCAGCGGATTTTTCTTTTTCCGTTTAGCTTTTATTCTGCGTTCTTCAACAGTAGGGTAATGATAAATTTTTCCCGTAATATGCCTGTCATTTGTGACAACATTTGAAGTATATGAATTTGCATAATTTGAGTAATTATAATCCCTTGCTAACTTCGGCATTAAATCCCCTACCCCTTTATTGTTCTTTCTACCATTTTAACGGGCGTTGAAGGCATGTGCAAATTTATTACACATAGTTTACATTGTACGATGAAGTTTCTTTTCGATTTTTGAAAATATATATGGGTAAATTGCGGTAATGAAAAATCCCATCAAAAACATACAGCTCAAACACAATCTGTAACGGCAAATGTTGAGCATAAAATATTCATTTGCAGGATGTAAAAGTAAGAATAAAATTCCCGCACCGACACCCCCTCTTATAATTCTGGATTTCAAAGTTCCTTCTTTTGCATCAAAAGGGAAAAATCTTTTGCAGATAAATAATCCGTTAATCAAACCCAAAATCCATCCGCAAAGCATAACGGATACATATTTTGCATGATAAGGATCGACCAGCATTTTACCGTTTACATAATCAACGGGATAATTTTTAAGAATAATATGGACAAGTACCGCCAAAACTGCTATATCCAAAAAAGCCAAAAGATACAAATATCTGTTTTTATCCTTTTTGCACCATTCCAAAGCATATTGCACAACAAATACCAGAACCAAACCTGTCAGAAGTCCGATGATTACATCCTGCGGAGTGTGAACCCCCAGATAAGTTCTTGAAAATCCTATTAAAAGGATTAGAAGAATTATTAATGCTGAAATAATTTTCTTTTTCCGAAGTAAAAATGCAAATCCGCCCCAGCTTGTAGCACTAATCATAGAATGACCGCTGGGGAATGAATATCCTTTTGCCATTGCTATAGCCGATTCAACAGGCTTGATTTTGTCACATAATATCCATGGTCTGTATATGCATGCTGTGGTTTTTAAAAATTGAATAAAAGTCAACCCCAAAGAATTTAAACCGAACAAATACATCCCAGCTTCCGAATCAATACACCAATAAACTAAACTTATAACAAGTGTCGGAATAAAAATTTCTCCCAATGATGTAATACTTAAAAACAAATTGTCAAAAACAGGACCAAGATGCAGCCTTATATTTTGAAGCCATAAAAGATAATCTATTTGAGGATTCAACCAATTAGAGTTCGATAAAAATTCGTGTAACATATACTCCCCCCTACAGATCTAACAATAACATAAAATAACCAAAACACAAAGAAAAAAGGCACTGAAAAATATTCAGCACCCAAGAAGATTGATTATGATGGATGATTCGATTTAATTTCCCCTAAATTGTCCCTGTTTTAATTTTGAAACTTAACCCAATTTTCGCTTTCGTGAGTTAATTATTTTTTCCCAAAATCTCTTGATTTAATATCCCTTACATTTATATAAAAAATTTTTGTTATTGAAAATTGCTATATTTTTTATATATTGTTAAGAAATATTAATTAAAAGTCATTAAGTCGTTAAGACATAAATACACCTAACGTCTTATCGTCTTAGCGACTTAGAATTAAAATGCATCAAATGAGTCATTAATGGGGTTTTTGAATTTTGTGATATTTGATTGGAATAACAATTTAACGGTATCAATCGGTCCATTTCTGTGTTTTGCAATAATTATATCCGAAAGTCCTTTTGAATTTGCCTTTATTGTTTCTTCTTCCTCTGATTCTTCGGCTTTTGCATAGTAATCCGCACGATAGATAAACATAACTATATCTGCATCTTGCTCAATTGAACCCGATTCTCTCAAATCTGACAGCATCGGGCGTTTGTCGTTTCGGTTTTCAACCTGACGAGATAACTGAGAAAGTGCAAGAACAGGGACATCAAGTTCTTTTGCAAGAATTTTCAACCCCCTTGAAATAGCGGAAATTTGTTGCAACCTATCTTCCTTACCCGAACTTTCCATAAGTTGAAGATAATCGATTACAACCAGTCCCAAATCTTTTACTTGTGATTTCAAGCGGCGTAACTTTGTACGAATATCAGTCAGAGTACAACCTCCCGAATCATCAATATAAATTTTTGCTTGATTAAAAGCTTCCATCGCTTCAGTGAGTTTATCCCAGTCCTTTTGCTGCATCTGACCCGTTTTTACTCTTTGTGCATCAACTTCTGCTTGAGAACATAACATTCTTTGCACCAATTGACCTGCTGACATTTCAAGCGAGAAAATACAAACAGGAACTTTTTCATTAATTGCTACATTTTGGGCAATATTGAGTGCTAATGCCGTTTTTCCCATGGCAGGACGAGCTGCAAGAATAATCAAATCAGATTTATTCAAACCGTTTAATGTTATATCAATTTTATCAAATCCCGTGCGAACTCCGGTTAATTCATCTTTGTGATTATATCTGTATTCAATTTTATCGTATGCATTAAGTACCAAATCTTTAACAGGAATGAGATCTGAAGTTGTTTTATTAGCACTTATATCATAAATGAGTTTTTCTGCCTGTTCAATTGAAGCATCGCTTGGTTCAAGGTCATAACCTTTGCTGACTATTTCTGCTCCCGCGCTGATAAGAGCACGTTTTGTAGCCTTTTCTTTTATAATTTTGGCATAATATGCAACGTTTGTTGTTGTAATTGTATTTTCAGCCAAATCGTTAATATATGCACGACCGCCGACTGCTTCAAGTTTTCCGTTATAATTCAAAACATCAGAAACGGAAACAATGTCAATGTTGTCATTGTTATTGAATAATTCTATCATTGATTCATAGATATATCTGTGTGCAGGTTTATAAAAACAGCCCGCATCAAGTGAATCCGATACTTTTGCAAGACATGACGGATTTACAAGCACTGCACCTAAAATAGCTTCTTCAGCTTCAATATTTTGTGGAATTAAAGTTTCATCTGTTTCTTTTCTTTTTGATTTTACTGCCGGCATGTTTTTCCCTCATTCGTTTCAACATGATAATACATAAATTTTATAGTTTCTTACATGTTAAACAAATTTTTACAAACGCAAATTTTATTATTCACATGTTTTGTTAAAGTTAATACGGATAAAACTGATGCTCTCTGTTTATTTAAAAGGTAAAAATAGCAATTTAAAAAATTATATGAAAATAAAATCTTTTTATCGCAGAATTAAACTGGATAAAAAGTCAAAAGAATGCAAATTTTTCGGAACAGATAGTGAAACTAATATACAAAAACAAATATTAAATCAATGCGCATTAAGTAAATTTAAAACAAAAGACCAAAATCTTGTAAATTTACCTTTTATTAATGTCGATTTTACTGATAAGAATAATACAAATAAGGTTAAAGAATGTATTTTAAAGTTATTCAACAAAGAAAATACCGCAGGTAGAGTAACAATATTAAGTAAATTTTTTGGTAAAAATAAAACTCACACTATCGGGTTAGTTGAAGATAATAATAAATTATATGTGCTTGATTCACTCCCTGAAAGTTATCGATTTGTAAAAGAATATCATAAGAAATTATCCGAAATTTTGGGTATTATTAAAAAGAAAATTGTTTTTGTGAGTAAAATGCAACAAACATTTGATGAATTTACATGCAATAATTGGGCTCATTCAAATATAGAAACCGTTCTGAAATTAAAAAAGGGTACAAAGTTTCTTACAAAAAAAATAATAGAAAAAAATTTATTAAATGATATTAATCAAGTTTTACGCAATCAAAAAAAATATGTAGAAGCAAAATTAGACGGCAAAAATATTTGCGATATTGTCGCGGAGAGAATGAGCAAAAGAAACCTGATTACCAATCCTTAAAATATAATTAAGGTAACTATATACTATCTTACAGTAACATGTCATTGCGAGCCCGTCAGGGCGAAGCAATCCAGCCGTTTTTGTTAATGACGATAAAAATGCTGGGTTGCTTTGTCGGCAATCCTTTGCCTCCTCGCAACGACAGGTATATTTACTGTAAAATTGTACATAATTACCATAATTAAATATAAACTCTATTTCTAAAAAATTATGGTTTGTATTGAATTAAATATTTTTTTATTTATAATCAGATTGTATACAGCGGTATCGTCTAGTGGTCAGGACGGCAGATTCTCATTCTGCAAACACGGGTTCAATTCCCGTTACCGCCGAGAATAAAAAAGCCTATGGCAAAAAGCCAAGGCTTTTTTATTATGACGCTTCGGTCATTTCGCTTATGTATTTTTCTGTCGGAAAAACACATAAGGTTCAGCACTTCGTGCATACGAGGTTTTAATTTTCGGGCTTCCTGCCCTCAAAAACAACCTCAGTAAATTTGAGATTATTTCACATTTTTATCTTTTTAAGTTATAATCTTGACAGTTATCAATTATTTTTTGGAAAGGTTATATTTTTATGAATAAAAGTCAGTCAACAGGGTTATACGTAATACTTGCAATAATTGTTGCGGTGTTTTTGTCAACAATTTTTATGACAGGACCTGTTACGAATACATCCGAAATTTCTTACACAAAATTTTTAACAATGCTTGAAAATAAAGAGTTTTCAAAAATTGAAAAATACGATGATATGATTATTGCTGTTCCGACCGTTCAGCCAAAACAGGAGAAAAAAAAGGACGAAGGGGTAAATACAAATTCGCCGTTCCTTTTGCCTGATAATACATCATCTCAGGCTCCACTGTTTCAGTACAAGGTACAAATTCCGTCAAAAGATGAAACTTTGATGGATAAACTGAACGAATCGGGTGCTGATATTACGGTCAAAAAATCGCAGGAGCAGGGGCAGTTGCTTGGCAATATTGGAACATTTTTAATCGTTCTTTTTGCGATAATTTCGCTGGGTCTGATGATAAAAGCCATTCAGGCAGGCGGTTCTCAGGCGATGTCGTTTGGCAAAAGCAAAGCAAAAATGCTTTTAGACAGTAAGGTTAAAACGACATTCAAAGATGTTGCAGGTATTGATGAAGAGAAAAAAGAACTTGAAGAAATCGTTGATTTTCTTAAAAACGGTGAAAAATATATGAAGCTTGGGGCAAAAATCCCCAAAGGTGTTTTGCTTGTAGGTCCCCCTGGGACAGGTAAAACCCTTATGGCAAAAGCGGTTGCCGGGGAAGCAAATGTTCCGTTTTTCTCAATTTCCGGTTCGGATTTTGTTGAAATGTTTGTTGGCGTCGGTGCAAGCCGTGTCCGTGATTTGTTTGAACAAGCCAAAAAACACCAGCCGTGTATTATATTTATTGATGAAATTGATGCTGTCGGACGTCAGCGTGGTGCAGGTCTTGGTGGCGGGCATGATGAAAGAGAACAAACTCTTAACCAATTGCTTGTTGAAATGGACGGGTTTGATGCTAATACAAATATAATTGTAATTGCTGCTACAAACAGACCTGATATCTTAGACAACGCGCTTTTGCGTCCCGGTCGTTTTGACAGACAAATTTATATCAATGCGCCTGATGTCAAGGGCAGAGAGCAGATTTTGGAAGTACATGCAAAAAATAAAAAATTAGATTCTGATGTTGATTTGAAAATTCTTGCAAAACGCACCCCAGGGTTTACTGGTGCGGATTTGCAGAATTTACTCAATGAATCTGCACTTCTTGCGGCTCGCAAAAACAAGGACAAAATTAATATGGAGGATGTTGATGTTTCTATTGACCGTGTAATTGCCGGCGTTGAGAAGAAAAGCAGAGTTTTGACAGATAAAGATAAGGAACTCACTTCATATCACGAAGTCGGGCACGCTTTGATAGATAAATTAATTCCTGATGCAAACGAACTCCATAAAGTTTCGATTATTCCACGTGGTATGGCTCTTGGTGTTACTTGGACAAGACCAAAAGACGAAAGCGTTCATGTAAGCAAAGCAAAACTTTTGGCAAAAATTGCTGTTTCATTAGGCGGTCGTGCGGCAGAAGAAATCGTTTACGGCAAAAACGAAGTTTCAACGGGTGCTTCGCAAGATTTAATCAATGTAACGGATATGGCACGCAAGATGGTCACCGCTTGGGGTATGAGTGAAAAACTCGGGCCGATGGCTTATGGCAAGAATCAGGAAAATGTCTTTATGGGCAGAGATTTCGGGCATCAGAGAGATTATTCCGAGCAAATAGCTTACGAGATTGACGAGGAAATAAAAAATATCGTTGAAGAAAGATACGAACTTGCAAAGAAATTATTGATTGAAAATCGTGATATGCTCGAAGCTATTTCAAAAGAACTTTTGGAAAAAGAAACCATTGACGAAAAAGAATTCCAAGAAATTATGGACAGAGTCAGAAATTCAAGAACATAGTTGATGATAAATATAAATAATAGCTCAAAACTTATTGCATTAAATATAAATGCCAACAATCAACCTTTACCAAAGGTTGATTGTGATATATTAGCGCTTAAATTCGACGAGGATATAGAAAAATCAAAAGAAATTCTAAAAAATATTTTGCCTGAAACCAATAAACCACTAATGATTTGCGGATGCGGTAAAGACGAAATTGATAAAATTTTGCTGCCAGAACTGATTAAAATTTTGGATAGGGAATGTATTATTTCTTATGTGACCGAAAAAACATATAAGGATATTATTCCTTTTGTAATCAAAGGCGGTCATTATGCGGTTTTAAAAACTCCGATAGATATAAATCTTGCAAAAGAACTCAACATTTTGTGTATAGATATGGGTTTGGGTAAAAGTAAAATTCTTATGAATACCGACATTGGCGGTTTGGGTTACGGCTATGAGTATGGTTATAGCATAATGGAAAAAGTGCGTCTTGAATTTGAAGATGAATACTTGAATATGCCTTTAGTAAGTGAGGCAGGGATAGAATCTTTAAAAACAAAAGAAGCAAAATTCGGAAGTGAAAAAAGGGCAGGAATGATAGAACTTACTGCGGTCAGTGGTGCTTTGGCAGCGGGTGCAAATATTGTTTTGATTAAAAATCCCGACAATATTAATATAATACGGGGGCTTTTGTAGTATGGAAATGACGGGATTACAGATTTTCAAATATATGCCTGCCGCAAAAAAACTTCAGCACACAAACTGCAAAGAGTGCGGATGCCCGACCTGTATGGTTTATTCGCTTAGACTTGCAAAAGCGCAAATAGAAATCGACAAATGCCCTTATGTTTGTGATGAATTAAAACAAATTTACTGCCAGAGTTTGAAACATCCGCAAAAAACCATTGAAATCGGTGATTTAAAAATCGGGGGAGAGAATGTTTTATACCGTCACGAAAAAACTTTTATCAACCCTACAACTCTGGCGGTAATTATAGACTGTTCAAAATCTGATTATAAGGAAAAGATTAAAGAAATTTGCGAGTTTGAATACACCCATGTTGGTGAAACTTTCGGGGTTGATTTAATTATTCTAAAAAATGCAGGTAATAAAGCGGGATTGTCATTACAAGTTGTTTTGCAAAACAATCCTGCCGTGATAAATATAGAAGAATTAAAGAAGATTCCTCTTAATATATTTGAAGAACAGGATTTTCAGACCACAAAGGATTATTTAATCAGCACACGCACGAAGGCAATTTTGGACAAAGACGAAAACAGCTCTGCACCTGTTTGTGTGGTGATGAAAAACGACGATATATACAGTCAGTGCGCAAGAGCAAGTTATTATTTGTGTAAATACGCTAATATGTTCATTTTTGAAGAATTTGATAAGGATTTGTTTTCAACACTTTTGACATTAAGATACAACATTTTTACTGACCCTCAAAAGACACTGCAGGTTAATTCAGGGTTATATAAATACAATAATCCGGATAAAAATTCGATTATATTTATGACAACTAATTTTGCTCTGACCTATTTTGCGGTAGCAAACGAACTTGAAAATCTTGATGTACCGTCATATTTGATTATCGTTCCAGCTGATGGAATGAGTGTATTGACTGCGTGGTCGGCACAAACTTTTACTCCCGAAATTGTGTCAAAATTTTTAGATGAACTTGATATAAAAAATCAAATCAATACCCGCAAAATCATCATCCCGGGGCTTGTTTCGGATATGATAGAAGAACTCAATGCGCAATGTCCCGACTTTGAGTTTGTTGAGGGTACAAAAGACGCATCAGATATTGCAGAATTTGTCAAAAAGTTTTCGGTTTAATTTTTCTTTTCAACAGTTGCAATAAACTTTACCGCTTCATTTGACGGTATGGCAAAGCCGATTCCGATGTTTGAGATGTTATGGTCGGGGTTGTAAATAGACTGGCTTATTCCTATGACTTCACCTGTGGAGTTTAGAATAGGGCCTCCGGAACATCCGGGGTTTATCGCCGCATCTGTTTGAAAACGATTTTTGACATAATCGATTCTTGAAATTATTCCTTGTGTTAGTGTGTTTGAAAACCCGAAAGGATTGCCTATGGTCAGGACTTTTTGCCCGACTTTTACTTCTTCACTGTTCCCGAATGATACTGTCGAAAGTTCTTCTTTTGGTTCAATTTTTAATATTGCCAAATCTTTTTTATCTTTCATCTTGGCAACAAGTTTTGCTTTGTAAGTTTGACCGTTTGAGGTTGTAATATCAATGGTTTTTGCATCCTCAACAACGTGCCATCCTGTCAGGATTTGACCGTCTGTTGTAATTATGCACCCTGTTCCCTCCGATACTCCGTCATCAAGTTGGGCGGTGACAGAAACTATCGCAGGCGAAATTTTTTCGTAAACATTAATATTAACAAGTTCATCTTTGTCGTAATTTTGGGCATTTGCAGGTATGCAAAGACTCAATATAATTGCTGTTGTCATTAAAAATTTTTTCATAAGACCTCATATAATTTATTCTTATTATCTTTTTTACTTGATTTAAAAACATTCTTAGGAAGTTCACATTCAAGCATATTTCTTGCAAATATTAAAATAATAATGTATAATTGCCATAAGAATTGAAAGGAGTAGGTTGGGTATATTTGTCCGACATTGAAATATAAAAGGAGAAAATTATGTCAAGAATTGATTTATTCAAACATCATTTAGAAGAAAAAAGAGCAGTAAAAGTTATCGCTGGTATTGATAATTTTGATATTGAAAACATCAAAAAAGTTGTATCTTCAGCAGAAAAATCAGGTGCAAGCGCGGTTGATATTTGTGCAAGAGAAGATATTATCCGTGAAATTCGTTCAATGACAGATATGCCGATTTTTGTTTCATCAGTTGTTCCGTCTGAACTTGCAAGAGCGGTTGAACTCGGTGCTGACGGTATTGAAGTAGGTAACTTTGACACATTATACAAAGAAGGTCGTTCATTTAGCGCACAGGAAGTTTTGGGCATTGTTAAAGAAACAAAACTATTAATTGATGGAAGCGACGTATTCTTCTGCGTTACAATTCCGGGTGAAATTTCTACTGCTGATCAGATTGAACTTGCTCATCATTTGGAAGAAATGGGTATTGATTTAATTCAGACAGAAGGTCATTATCACGCTCACACTGAAATGTCAGGTGCAAGAGCATTGATGGATAGAGCTGAATTAACTATTTCAAATACTGTTGAGCTTTGCAGAAATGTTGAAATTCCTGTTATGACGGCAACAGGTATCAACCCGACAACTGCACCGTTTGCTTTTGCGGCAGGCGCAAGTGCTATCGGTTGCGGTTCTTGTGTCAATAAATTATCTTCAGAACTTTCTATGATGGCTACAATTTCCGCTTTGGTTGAAATTGCTAATAGAAACGCAGTGAAAGTTCCTGAGTTAGTATAGTTTAATAAACTTGTTTAAAAGTCGTTTGACATTTTGTCAGACGACTTTTTTTATGGTATATTATTTTCAAATGATTAGATTTTTAGGTGTTTGTGTTCAAAATTTAATAATTTGCCTTAAGTATCTTTTTGGCGGAAATCAAAGGCTTAAAACCGTGATATCGCAGGCGGCTGCGATTAGTTATGATTCTTTGCCTATTTCTTTGGTAATCGCATTTATTGCGGCAGCAGTTATTGCAATTCAGGTTTCAAAAGAATTTTTGATGACGGGCGCGGAAGCCTATATTGGCGGAACTATTGCGATTGTAATGATTAGAGAAATTGCCCCCGGGTTTGTTGCTTTGGCAATCGGCGCCAGAGCGGGAACGGCAATTTCTGCTGAAATCGCCAATATGCAGGTAACTTCTCAGGTTGATGCCATAAAAACATTAAAAATTGATCCTGTCGGGTATTATTTTACTCCGAGAATTATAGGTGCGGCAGTTACTGTTCCGATGGTTGTTTTGATAGCTGAATTTATAGGAATTGCCGGTGGTATGGCTGTTGCGGAAGGTACAATCGGACTTCATCCTGCAAGATATTGGCATTCTGTTTGGGCTTGGATGGCAACTAAAGATATTTATATAAGCCTTTTAAAAGCTTGTATTTTTGGTGCTTTGATTGCGCTTGTGTGTGCATCTAAAGGATATGAAACAAAAGGCGGAGCAAAAGAGGTTGGTACTGCAACTACCAGAGCGGCTATTCTTTCAACAATTTACATGCTTATAGCAGATTTTTTAATCAATTTGCTGTTTTATATTGCTTAACTTTCTAAAAATTCATGTTTATTATATAATTCCGACTAACGAAAGGAATTTTATGAAACAGGTCATTGTATCGGGCATGAGGCCGACAGGGAAATTACATCTTGGTCACTACTTGGGTGTAATCAAAAACTGGGTAAATTTGCAGGACAAATATGACTGCTATTATTTCGTCGCAGATTGGCATGCTCTGACTACAAAATACGATAAAACCGATGAACTTAAACAAAACACTTATGATGTGGTTTTGGATTGGCTTGCTTGCGGAATTGACCCTGAAAAATCCGTTATATATGTTCAGTCATTAATTCCCGAAGTTGCGGAACTCAATGTGTATTTGAGCATGATTACTCCGCAAAATTGGGTCGAACGTGATCCGACCTTAAAAGATATGGTTAAAATTCTGAAAACCAAAGAGGGGCAAAATCAGCAGATGAACTATGGTTTACTTGGTTATCCCGTTTTGATGAGTGCTGATATTATGATGATGAACGCAGATTTTGTTCCTGTCGGAATTGATCAGGTTGCACATATTGAGATTACAAGAGATATAGCAAGACGCTTTAACAACCTTTACGGTGAGTTTTTCCATGAAGCTAAACCACTTTTGAATGAATGTTCTTTGATTTGCGGTCTTGATGGCAACAAAATGGGTAAATCTTATCATAACGACATAAAGATTTCTGACAGTGCAGAAGAAACCTCCAAAAAAATTATGACGGCAATAACAGACCGTTCACGCCTGCGCAAGGATGATTTGGGTCATCCTGATGAGTGTGAAGTTGCTTACAAATATTGGAAAATTTTTGGATCTGAACAAGAAATTTCGACTGTCAGAGGTGAATGCGAACAAGGTTTAAGAGGTTGTGCTCAGTGCAAACGTCAATTGGGCGACAAAATTAACGAAATACTTGCCCCGATAAGAGAAAAACGCAAGTATTACGAAGAACATCTTGACGAAGTTGATGATATAATAAGAACAGGTTCACAAAAAGCACAACAAAAAGCAAGTCAGGTACTTGACAGTGTGAAAGAATTGGTAAAAATTTATAAATAATATAAGAGGTAAGAATTATGAATACGGTTACAATAGTTGGCAGAGTTGGCAGAGATGCATCTGAAAATTTCACATCTTTTGAATCAGGAAAAACAAAAACAAATTTTTCTGTTGCGGTAAACAGATGGGATGCAAAAACAAAAGCCGAAGTTACCGACTGGTTTAATATTGATGTTTGGGATAAGCAGTCCGAATTTGCATCCGAATATGTCAAAAAAGGCAGACTTGTTGCGGTTGACGGCAGAATAGCAAACAGACGCTGGCAGGATAAAGCAACAGGCGATGAGAGAGAAACATTTTATATAATCGCCAATAACATCAGGTTATTAGGTTCAAAAAGAGACGTAGAAGAAGCAATATAATGATTACTAATTCAAATATTGTCGGAATAATTGCAGATGACCTTACGGGGGCAAATGATACCGCACTTCAGTTTAAACTTAACGGTGCAGATACAAACATTTTGCTTAATGAAAATGTTTCGGGTATTGATGAGCACATTCCTCAGGCGTGGGCAATTTCGACAGAATCAAGGAATGGGAAACCGGAATGCGCATTTGAGAAAGTCAAAAAAGCTGTTGAACTTTTCATTGATAAAATTCATCCGGATTATTTTTATAAAAAAATTGACTCAACGGTCAGAGGTAATATAGCGGTTGAAGTTATGTCAGCGCTGGAAGTCTTAGACTGGGATGCTGCTGTAATAATGCCGGCATTCCCAAATGAAGGAAGAATAACAGTTGGCGGATATCAATTGCTAAAAGGTTCACCTATTGAAAGAACGGAAATGGCAGCAGACCCGCATTCTCCGATAACAGAATCTCATTTGCCTACACTTTTAAAACATCAGTTGGGCGAAAATCTTGAAAATCTTGTCGGGCTCATTGAACTTAAAACTGTTCTTGATGGTGCAGGTCCGATTTTATACAAAATTAACGAACTCATTGAGGACGGCAAACGCATTATTGTTGTTGATTCGGCGTCAAATACAGATATTGAGCAGACAGTTCTTGCGGTGCAAAAATCGGAATACAAGATTTTGCCTGTAGGAAATGCCGCAGCAGGAAAGGTTTTGAGTAACATCTGGTTTCCGAAAGAAAACGAACTTGACAGAAAAAGTGTCACACTTCCCAAGTTGCCCAAATTTATTGTTTCGGGCAGTGCAACGCATATTACGGCTAATCAGATTAATTCTTTGGCGAATAATTGTATTTACAGTGAAAAATCAAAAGTCTATGAACTTGATATGGATACAATTATGGTTGGGGTTAATGACGAACTTGTCGATAAAATTGTGAAAGATTTGAATGAAACGGGTATTGTTCTTGTTCATACCTCAAATTTATTCAAGAATTTTAACGGTTTTGATTCTGACTCAATTAGTGCGGAACTTACAAAATCCGGACTTGCAGACATGATAACTGATTTTTTGTCCGAGCTTGCAAAAGAAGTTCTGTCAAAAATCGATGCTATATTGATAACTTTAGGTGGTGAAACTTCTTATAAATGTTGCGATGCTTTGGGAATTTGTCAGTTGAGTCTTGTTGATGAGGTTCTGCCCGCTATTGCATTAAGCAAAAATATAGATTCGACTCAATATATCGTGACAAAATCCGGGAACCTTGGCGGAGATACCACTATAATGGATATATTACGGTATTTTGAGACTCATGAGGGTTAATTTATGGACAAAATCGCAATTTTAACGGGTGATCCAAACGGTATTGGTACCGAAGTTACAATTAAGGCGCTCAATGCTTTGAATTTACCTAAAGATAAAATAGTTCTGATTTCAAATTCTGATGTAATAAACTGTTATGGGCAAATTACGAATAATTATGAAATTATAGAAATCCCTTATGATAAATCAGATATTCAGTCGGGAAAAGTTACTGCTCAGGCAGGGGAATTTTCATTTCTGTCGTTAAAAAAAGCGTGTGAAATTAAGCCAAAAGCCATTGTAACAGCGCCTGTTGCAAAAAATGCACTTCATCTTGCTGGGTATAATTTTAACGGTCAGACAGAAGTTTTGCAAAAATACCTGTCGCACGATGGTCAGTTAGCAGAGATGCTTTTTGTTGCGGATAATTTCAGGGTTTTGCTTTTAACAAGGCACTTTGCATTAAAAGAGATTAACCTGACAAGAGAAATAGTCATCAGAAAAATTGAAAATCTTGTTAAAACTTTAAAAACTGTTTTTAAAATCGAAAATCCGAAACTTGCGCTTTGCGGGTTTAATCCTCATGCTGGTGAAGATGGTATTTTGGGCAGGGAAGAAATTGATATTTTGATTCCTGCTGTTGAATATCTGCGCGATGAGGGAATTGATATTACTTATCCAAAGCCCTCTGATACGTTGTTCGTTAATGTGCCGAAATATTATTATAACGGTGAAAAATGTGATTATGACTGTTATATAGCTTGTTATCATGATCAGGGACTAATTCCGATTAAAACGATTGCGGGTGAAAAAACAGTTAATACAACTATAGGGCTTGATGTAATAAGAACTTCCCCCGGTCATGGTACGGCGTTTGATATTGCGGGAAAAGGTATTGCAAACCCGACAAGCATGATTGAAGCCATAAAACTTGCACTGAAATTGAGTGAATAGAATTATAGTTTCACTTCTACGCCTGCTTTGTATGAGCCGAGGTATCGGAAAAACGAGGTTTTTGGCTTGATTTCTTTAATTACCTGAAGCATATTTGATTTTTGAATGTGTCCGTCGAAGTTTACTATGAAAATGTATTCATCAGGGTTTGTTCGTGACGGCTGGGATGAAATATATGTCAGGTTAATATTATGTTCTAAAAATACGTTCAAAATTTTTAACAATGCCCCCGGGGTGTGGTTTGTGCGGAAGGCAACTGTTGTTTTGTCTTTGCCTGTCGGAGTTGTTTCCATATCACCTACTAATATATATCTTGTTTTGTTGTTTTTGTCATCGTGAACGTTTTCACGCAGGATATTTAACATATTTTCCTGTGCAATTTTGCGGTTCCCTATAGATGCGTAAGTAAGGTTATAATTGCGTAATTCATTTGCCGCCTCAAACATAGATGCTGCCTCAATAATCTGATGGTGCATCGGAAGTTCATTGTTTATAAAATCCTGACATTTAGAAATCATTCTTGGCGATGCGATAAGATTTGTAATACTGTAAAATTCGGTTGTTTTAGACAAAAGGCAGTATTCTATCGGCATAATAATTTCCGATAATATTTTAATATTGGGGTTTTTTGTTGCCATAAGGCAGTCTAAAGTTTCTCTTATCGTACCGTCTAAAGTATTTTCAACAGGTAAAACACCGAGTGTGTCGGGATTATTTTCAACATATTCAACAACTTGTTTAATATTGTTAAGCGGTGTAGTAAAACAATTCATATTATACATATTGCAAAAAACATCAACTGCCATCGCACTGAAACTTGTTTCAGGTTCTAAGTATGCAATATTTTTTACTGACTCAAAATTAGACATTTGCACCCGCTCCTTATTTCTATTACAATTATATCAAAATAAAGGGAAAAGAAAAAGATATGAGTGAAATAAAATTTGGAACAGACGGCTGGAGAGCAGTTGTAGGGGAAGATTTTAACAGCGAAAATGTTGAACTTGTTTCTAAGGCGATAGGCAAATATGTTTTTGACAATTACGGAATTTATAAAACTATAATTGTTGGTTATGATCCGCGTAATATGGCGGACGAATTTTCAAAACTTTGTGCTCAGACTCTTGCGGGCTTGGGATTTAAAGTTCTTTACAGCGACAAGGTTTTGCCCACGCCTGTTTTGGCTTTCAATGCAAAATATCTTGATGCCTGTGCAGTTATGTTTACGGCATCTCACAATCCGCCGGAATATTTGGGAATAAAATTTATTCCAGATTATGCAGGACCAGCTACAAAAGAGATTACCGATGAAATTGTTTCAAATTTGGGTTGTGAATTTGAAACGGATGTCAAAGGCAAAGTCATTATGAGTGATTTTTCAAATAATTATTTTAGAAAAATCAATGAAATTATCGATTTTGAAAAAATTAAAACGGGTTTAAAAAATACTCATATTCTTTTTGATGGTTTGTATAGCGCAAGCATAGGATATTTTGACAAACTGCTTTCAACGCATGATATAAGATTTGACAGTATTCACATGTTCCACGATTACGAATTCGGGGGCGGAATGCCCGAACCAAAACCGCAGTATATGCAGGAAGCAATTGATTACGTAAAATTTCACAATAATCCCCTGCCGCTTGGTGAAGTCACTCAAGGTGGTTATATTGCGTTTGCAAATGACGGTGATGCAGACAGGTTTGGTGTAATAAATGAAAACGGTGAATACGTCACTCCGAATGAAGTTATGGCAATTTTACTTATGCACCTGAAAAAAAACAAAGGGTATGAAGGTTGTTTTGTAAAAACAGTTGCGGGAAGTCAGATGCTTGATATTATTGCGCAAAAACTTGGTGTTGAAGTTGTTGAAACCCCTGTCGGTTTCAAGCATGTCGGAGAGGCGATGAGAAAATATAATCCGATTATTGCAGGTGAAGAATCCGGCGGACTGAGTATTCAAGGTCATATTCCGGAAAAAGATGGAATTTTGGCTAATTTGCTCATTCTTGAGGCTATGGCTTACGAGAGTAAATCTATTGTAGAATTGCAAAATAATCTTAAATACTTTGTCGGTTGTGAATTTATTAATATAAGGGTTGATAAAAAACTTGATAATTTTGATCAGGTTAAACCGACAGTTGAAAAATTTGCGCAAATGACTGATATTGCCGGCATGAATGTTATTAAAAAAGACGATAAAGACGGAATAAAATTATATCTTGATGATAATAAAACCTGGATTTTGGTTCGTGCATCAGGTACAGAACCGCTTTTGAGGATTTATATTGAAAGCGATAGTCAGGAAAAGATTAAAAATGTTAAGTCTTTTGTAAATATTTAAGATTTTCATAGCAAAAAAAAATTTTTTGTTCTTTATAATGATAGTGGAATATTTATGAAAATAGAAAATACTCAGCAAACCTCATTTAAGGCCTTTTATAGAAATTCTACGCCTTGTATGCAATACTTGGCGAAAGATTTTGATGGCAATAAAATAAAATTTAGTAAAGCATTAAAAATTTTGGACGAAAAATGTTCAAAACACAAATTATTTGATATGTTTTACTCTCCGAACAACAGCAGTATAAAAATTGTTCCGAAAGATAAGGCGATAGAGAAAATTTTTCCTAATATCGGCAAATATATGAATATTTCGCAAAATGAGCGTTATAGCATAAATGCTAATGCTGTAACTGTTTATAACGAATCTCAACAAAATACTCATACTTCATTTCTAAAAAGAATTTTGAGTATATTTTCTTTTAAAAAAGCAAAATCTCTAACAGTTAATTCTTATGATAAATTACCATCAAATGTTCGTGAAGCGGTAGATATTATAGAAAAAATCGAACATTCGTTATTTTATTAATATGTAGAGATTATTCCAGGTTACTTGTTTATTATTCTGCCAATTTAATTTTAATAATTCTTTACAAACATGCAAAATGCTTGTTGACAGTGAATTTTGTTTGTCATAGTATAGTTATACTCAAAAATAATGTCCGAAGTATGTAAAATAGCAGTTTTGAGTATGAAACAAAGGCTTTTTCGGTGCTTTTGTTTCAAGTAGTACATAGAAAACATAAAGGAATGCTAAAGATGGCAAACAGCACTAAAAAATCAAGAATCAGAGTTTGTTTAAAGGCATATGACCACAAACTCATTGATGTATCCGCTGAAAAAATTGTTGAAACAGCGAAAAGAACAGACGCTAAAGTAGCCGGACCGATTCCTTTACCCACAAAAAGACGTATATACTGCGTTTTGAGAAGTCCGCACGTTGATAAAAAATCACGTGAACATTTTGAAATGAGAACTCATAAACGTATTATTGATATATACGACCCTACTCAACAGACAACTGAAGAGTTAAGTAGATTAGATTTGCCGGCAGGTGTAGATATCGAAGTTAAGTTATAATCAATGCCGAATTTGAAAATTTAATAGCATTATGCAACATAATGTGAACTACGACCACCTTGATACGGTGGTGAGGGTAATCCTCGAAAGGTAAAGAAATGGTAGCGCTCACAAGCGAAAATGTGCAATTCTGAAAGCGGATTTTACGACGGACTGAACGCAGTGAGTCCTGAAAGCGAGCCGAATGAGCGAACTGTACGAAGTACAAAAAGCGAATCTCGGCGAGCAGGAGTAAAATTCAAGAATGAGGCAGGATTATTCTGCACCAAGTAAGATGAGCATGGAAAGGAAAAATTATGACACTAGGTGTAATAGGTAAAAAAGTCGGAATGACTCAAATCTTTGACGAAAATGGTTTGGCAGTTCCCGTAACCGTAATAAAAGTTGATGAAACTGTTGTTACTCAGGTTAAAACAGTTGATACTGACGGCTACAATGCAATTCAGGTCGGTACTGTTGCTGCTAAAGAAAAACATTTGACAAAGGCTCAGTTGGGTCACTTCAAGAAAAACAGCTTATCAAATTACAGACACTTACAGGAATTCAGAGTTGATAATCCGCAGGATTACAAAGTAGGTGACAGAGTTGAACTTTCTGTACTTGATAATGTTGAAAAAGTAGATGTAACAGGCAAATCAATAGGTAAAGGTTTCCAAGGTACCGTTAAAAGATGGAACTTTGGCAGAGGACCTATGGCTCACGGTTCCAAAAACCACAGAGAACCTGGTTCAATCGGTGCAGGTACAACTCCTTCACGTGTTATCAAAGGTAAAAGAATGGCAGGTAACATGGGTAATGAAAGAGTTACAATTACTAAACTCAAACTCGTTAAAGTTGATGCTAACAACGGTTTGGTATTAGTAAAAGGTTCAGTTCCGGGATGCGAAGGAAGATTGGTTACAATCGTTCCTACCCGTACAAAATGGAACTAAATGCGCCAACCGGTGTGAAGCCGGTGTCGGGTTGCGTGAGCAATCCGAGCAGGGCGAAACATTACGATGCCGCCGTTGTGAATGAAGCGTAAGCGAAATGAGCGAAGCAATCTTTGATTGCACAGGCGGAATAAAGTAAAGTAAAACAATAATAAATAACCCGCTTCTGCCATATAAAACCCGAAAGGGAAAGGGGTAGACGGAAAGCAAAAGGAAAAGGAAAAATGTCAAAAGAAATTTTAAGCACAAGCGGTGAAAAGTTAGGTGAAATCACTTTAGACAAAGAAGTTTTTGGTGTAGAACCTAATATACACGTAATGCACTTAGCATTAAGAAGACAGTTAAACAATGCACGTTCAGGTAACGCTTGCACAAAAACCAGAGCAGAAGTTTCAGGCGGCGGAAGAAAACCGTGGAAACAAAAAGGTACAGGCCGTGCAAGGGCAGGTTCACTTCGTTCTCCGTTGTTTGCGGGCGGCGGCGTAATCTTTGGGCCAAAACCAAGAAGTTATGCATTCAATATGCCTCAAAAAGCAAGAAAATTAGCATTGAAATCTGCTTTGAGCGCAAGAGAATCTCAAATAGTTGTTGTTAAAGATTTTTCAACAATTTCTGAACCAAAAACCAAATTGATGGTCAGTGCATTAAAATCATTGAATGTCAGCGGAAAAGTTTTAATCGTTGCTAATTTCGTTGCGGATGAAAATAAAAATCTTGAATTATCTGCAAGAAATATTCCGAGCGTAAAACTTTTACTGCCTAATAACTTAAACGTAAAAGATTTACTTGAGGCTGATTTTGTTATTATGACCGAATCTGCTGTTAATGAAATTACAGAAAGACTTCAAAAATAAAAAGGAAAAGAAAAATGAGTAAAGAAAAATTATATGATGTAATCAAAAAACCTTTAATAACAGAAAAGTCAGTATCAGCAACGGAAAACGGAAAGTATACGTTTGAAGTCAGAAAAGATGCAACAAAAATCGAAATTGCACAGGCAGTTGAGTTGGCTTTTCCCGGTAGAAAGGTAAAAAGCGTAAATACGGTTTATATGCCGTCTCATTCAAAAAGAATGGGTTATAAATTCGGAAGAACAGATTCTTCCAAAAAAGCCGTCGTAACAATCGAAGGCGAACCGCTTGAATTTATGAATATATAATTAAATTCAAGATAACAGGGCGCAGTTGGCACAAGTCCTGAAAGTAGTAGGTGGATTTAATTCACAAATCAAAGCCAAAAGGAGAAAATTAAAATGGCAATCAGAAAAATCAATCCGACGTCTCCGGGTCAAAGAGGCATGACAAGAAGTGATTACTCAGAAATCACTACGTCAACTCCTGAAAAATCATTGCTTAGATCATTAAATAAAAAATCAGGCAGAAATAACACAGGTAGAATCACTTGTCGTCACAAAGGTGGCGGTGTAAAAAAAGCATACCGTGTTATTGATTTTAAAAGAGAAAAATTTGGTATCCCTGCAACAGTAAAAACTGTTGAATATGATCCGAACAGAAACGTAAGAATTTCACTATGTTTCTATGCCGATGGTGAAAAAAGATATATTTTGACACCAGAGGGATTAAATGTAGGAGATAAAATTGTAAGCGGTCCTGAAGCACCTGTTCAGACAGGTAATGCACTTCCGCTTGAACTTATTCCGTTAGGTACATTTGTTCACAATATAGAAATGACCCCCGGTCGTGGCGGAATTTTAGTCAGAGCAGCAGGTAACAGCGCTCAGGTAATGGCTAAGGAAGGTAATTATGTAACAGTAAAACTTCCTTCAGGTGAAATGAGAATGGTAAGAAAAGAATGCCTCGCAACAATTGGTGTGTTAGGCAATGCTGAATTTAAAAACTTATCAATCGGTAAAGCCGGCAGAAAACGTTATATGGGCATCAGACCTACTGTCAGAGGTGTAACGATGAACCCTTGCGATCACCCGCACGGTGGTGGTGAAGGTAAGACAGGTCCCGGTGGTAATCCTAAGACTCCTTGGGGTAAACCGGCACTTGGTTACAAGACACGTAAAAAAGGTAAAGCGTCTGATAAATTAATTGTAAGAAGACGTAACAAGAGATAATCATCTCAAATAAAAGTATTAACAACAAAAAGGAGAAATAAATGGCACGTTCATTAAAAAAAGGTGCATATGTAGAAGAATCTCTACAGAAGAAAATAGACAAAATGAATGCTAATTCTGAAAAGAAAGTTATCAAAACTTGGTCAAGAGCATCAATGGTAGTACCTGATATGTTGAACCATACAATCGCTGTACACAACGGTAAAACTCACGTTCCCGTTTATATCACAGAAGAAATGGTAGGACACAAATTGGGCGAATTTGCTCCGACAAGACTTTTCAAAGGTCACGCAGGTTCTGATAAAACTGCAAAAAGAGGTTAGTACAAAATCCAAAGTAATATTTATTAAACAAAAAGGATAAAAACAATGGAAGCAAAAGCAAAACAAACAGACATAAAAATGACAGCACGTAAACTCCGCAGAGTAATTAACGAGGTTCGCGGTAAATCTGTTATTGAAGCTCAAGACATGTTGCGTTTTATGCCATATTTTGCAGCAAGAGTGGTTGAAAAGAATCTTAAAGCTGCTGTTGCAAATGCAAGAGAACAGTATGGCGTTGCTCCGGAATCATTAAAGATTTCTCAAATCTTTGCTGATGAAAGTACAACATACAAACGCGCAAGAACAAGAGCACAAGGTCGTATGTACTCAAGAATGAAACGTACATCGCACCTCACATTGGTAGTAAGTGAAAAATAGGAAATAATGATATGGGACAAAAAACACATCCAACCGGATTCAGAGTAGGTATCATTCAAAAATGGGCAAGTAGTTGGTTTGCCAAAGCAAAAGACTACAGAGAATTCGTAGCGGAAGACGCTAAAATCAGAAAATTTGTAAAGAAAAAACTTTACGCAGCAGGCATTTCAAAAATTTGGATTGCCAGAAAAGGTGACAAAATAACTATCACCGTAGTTACCGCAAAACCGGGTATCGTTGTCGGCAGAGGCGGTCAGGGTATTGATGATCTTCGTAAAGAAGTTTCAAAATACATCGGCAAAGACGTTATTATCAATGTTGTTGAAGTTGCAAGAATTGATGCTGATGCACAGTTAGTTGCGGAAAATATCGCTCAACAGCTTGAAAAACGTATTGCATTCCGCCGTGCTATGAAACAGGCTATGCAAAGAACAATGCGTTCAGGCGTTCAGGGTATCAAGATTATGGTATCAGGTCGTTTGGGTGGCGCAGAAATTGCACGTTCAGAATGGGCTAAAGAAGGAAGAATTCCTTTGCAGACTTTAAGAGCGGATGTTGATTTCGGTTTTGCAGAAGCAGATACCATCATGGGTAAAATTGGTGTTAAGGTATGGATTTTCAAAGGCAACTTGATGCCCGGTGAATTTGCAGATCAGAACATCAAATCAAGCAAAGGTAACAGAGAAAACAATTCTGAAAGACTAGCAAGACGTACAAGACGTGCAAAAGCAGTTGCAACAGAAGAAGAAACTAAGTAATAAGGTATAAGTTAAACACAATAGGAGCAATATAAAATGTTACAGCCTAAAAAAACAAAATACCGCAAGATGATGAAGGGCAGAATGAAAGGTACCGAAACCAGAGGTACAAAACTTGAATTCGGTCATTACGGTTTGCAGGCGCTCGAGCCGGGTTGGATTACCAGCCGTCAGATAGAAGCAGCTCGTCGTGCAATGACCCGTGAAATCAAACGTGGCGGTAATGTATGGATTAAAATATTTCCTGATAAACCAATTACTGCAAAACCTGCCGAAACTCGTATGGGTTCAGGTAAAGGTAACGTAGAATACTGGGTATCAGTAGTAAAACCAAACAGAATCATGTTTGAACTTGAGTACTTTGACAGAGCAATTGCTGTTCATGCTTTAGAATTAGCAGCTCAGAAATTGCCTATCAAAACTAAGATTGTCGAAAAGACAGAAGAATAATAAAAAGGAAAATAAAAATGAAATTAAGTGAAATGCGTGAAAAAACAGTCGATGAGTTGCAGAATGCAATTGTTGATTGGAAAAAACAATTATTAGAATCAAGAGTTGCTCTTGCTACTAATAAATTGGAAAATACAGCAACAATTTCAAAAACAAAAAGACTTATCGCACAAGCAAAAACAGTTATAACTGAGAAAGGTAAAGAAAATGCCTAAGAAGGAAAAACAAGGAACGGTTATAAGTAATAAAATGGACAAAACGGTTGTTGTCAAAGTTGCAGATTATGAACCGCACCCTAGATACAAAAAGATTATGGAATCTAACAAGCATTACAAAGCACACGATGCAGAAAATGTATGCGGTGTAGGTGATGTTGTAAGAATCGTTGAGTCTAAGCCAATGTCAAAAGACAAAAGATGGACAGTGGCAGAAATAGTTGAGAAAGCACGTTAATACTTAATGAGCCTGCAAGGCGATTTAGTAGAAACGTGTCCCGAACTTGTTTCGGGGCCTCAACCAAAACAAAGCAACATTACCACAGAGTAATGAGAGGCGTATATGTAGGTTGGGCATACCTGCCCGACACAAGAAAAGGAAAGAAAAATGATACAGCAAGAAACCAGATTAGTAGTTGCAGACAACACAGGTGCAAAACAGTTGTTGTGTATCCGTGTTATGGGCAGTTCAAATAAGAAATTTGCGGCAGTAGGAGATGAAATTGTTGCTTCTGTTAAAGATGCAACTCCTAACATGACCGTAAAAAAAGGTGAAGTTGTCCGTGCAGTAATCGTAAGAACAAAAGCAGATATTAAACGTCAAGACGGATCTGTTATCAGATTTGATGAAAATGCTGCAGTAATTATTGCAAAAGACGGCAACCCAAGAGGAACTCGTGTATTTGGACCTGTCGCTCGTGAATTGAGAGACAAAGGATATATGAAGATTGTTTCTCTTGCACCTGAGGTAATTTAATTAAAAAAGGATAGAAAAATGACAGATACAGCAAAGAAAGATTTACATGTAAAAAATGGTGACAGAGTTATCATTATTGCAGGTAAAGACAAAGGAAAAATCGGTAACATTAAAAAAGTTGACCGTAAGACAGGCAGAGTCACTGTTGAAGGTGCAAACATGGTTACAAAAGCTCAGAAACCTCAGCCTGCTGCAGGTATTCAGGGTGGACTTATCAAGTTGGAAGCTCCAGTTGATTCGTCAAATGTAATGATTGTTTGTCCCGCTTGTGACAAAGCAACAAGACCGGCAATGAAAGTTATTGACGGCAAAAAAGTACGTATTTGTAAAAAATGCGGTGAGCAACTAGATGCTTAATGTGTAATTATTTACGACATTAATACCAATAGTAAAGGAAAGAAAAAATGACAGTAACAAAAGACTTAAAGGAACGCTACAAAAGTGAAGTAGTTCCTGCGTTAAAAGAAAAATTCGGATATAAAAATATCCACCAAGTACCAAAATTAGTTAAAATAGTTTTAAACATGGGTGTAGGTGAAGCTTCTCACAACTCAAAAATTGCTGAAGCAATCGAACACCAATTAACAAAAATCGCTGGTCAAAAAGCGGTTGTAACTAAGGCTAAAAAATCTATCGCATCTTACAAATTAAGAGAAGGTATGCCTGTTGGTGCAATGGCTACATTAAGAGGCGACAGAATGTATGATTTCATGCAAAAACTTATTTGCGTAGTTTTACCAAGAATCCGTGACTTCCGCGGTGTTAGTGCAAAAAGTTTTGACGGCAGAGGAAACTATACATTAGGTTTAAAAGAACAGGCTTTGTTCCCTGAAATCTCTTACGAAGAAGTAGATTTGGTTAAGGGTATGAACGTTTCTGTTATCACAACAGCAAACACAGACGACGAAGCTAGAGAATTGTTAAGACTTTTGGGTATGCCATTCAAAGGTTTGAACAAATAAGATTGACAATAATACACAATGAAACATAAAGGAGAAATTCATGGCTAAAAAAGCGATGATGGACAAAGAAGCAAAACGCGAAAGACTTGTTGCAGCAGGCAAATACCCTGCAGTAAGACTTCATAACAGATGCAGTATCTGCGGCAGACCACACGGATACCACAGAGATTTCGGTCTTTGCAGAATTTGTTTAAGAAAAATGGCTCACCAAGGTTTGTTACCGGGTGTTACAAAAGCAAGCTGGTAGTTTGCAAGCCTAAATTAGTAATTGATAAAAAGCAGGTATAGTTTTTCTATGCCTGCTTTTGTTTGCTCTCTCCCAAAAGGGAGGGATAAATATTTATTGTAACAAAATGTAAAGTTGAATTTTAAAATGCCCCAAATCCAGTTATAATCTGCTATATGATATGATATGATATGATGGGATGGGTGTATAGCAATTAAAATTTCTTTGAAGTTTTTATGGAATTAGGAAGTAGTTCATAAAAAGTAGAAAGGAATTTAAAAAATGTCTTTAAGTGTAAATAGTGTTGGTTATACCCCAAATTATACGTTTTCTTTTCAAGGAAAAACAAGAGAAGAAAATGCCTCTTCCAGTCATAAAACAATCAATGTTTTGGCAGGATTGGGAGCGTTAGCGGCAATAGGTGTTGCCGCTGTTCTTATGCACAATTCAAAAGCAGCAAAAAAAGCTTTTCAGGAAGGTTTTAATCATGTTGAGCCTACTGTAATTAAAGAAACAAACGCAGTTAAAAATTCTAATGAAATTATAGACAGAGTAGAAATTTTAAAACGTAATGAAGGCTTGGAATATAAATTTGCTGGTAAAGAACCGGGATATAGAGATACCGGCAGATATCCAAGAGCAGAAGAAATGGAAAAAGTCGACTGGGGCGCAAAACCAATATCAAGAAATCAGGCGTTGTTTGAAGAAAAATTTTATGGTGATAATAAGTTACCATATATAAATCCCGATTTTGAAAAAGAAATTGCACAACTTGAAAAACGCGGCTATAAAGTCAGTGTTAAAAGATACGAACATGATAATGATAAACTTAAAATAGTTTATACATATCCAAAAAGTTCTCCTATTGAATCTAAAACAGTTATCGGAAAAGTTGCGGATTTAGAAAAAGGACATAGTTATGCTGATTATGATTCAAAATGGGTATCTTTACAATTGAGAGATGCTTCAGATGTTTCAAGTTACCATTTGACACTAAGAAATAATTTTAAGATTGGTGATGGCGGAAAGTATGAGTTTGGCGAATGTCGTAAGGATGGTGGTTACGGAAATACTTGGTTATATATAAAACCAGATGATATTTTTGAAAATGGTGTAACTAAATTTGTACATGGTGGTAATCGTCATAATAAGAAAACTACAGAATTAATTCTGAAAGAATTTAAAAAAGAACTCGGTTTAGCATAATAATCTGTGTAATAAAACAACAAGTAAGGATGTAGGGTGCGTCGTCTGACGCACCTTATTTCATGTTTCACTCCCCAAGGGGGAGGGAGAAAGGGCAGTTATGTAGGATGGGCAAAGCGAAAGCGTGCCCATCATTTAATTGGCTGGATTGCTTCGGGCAAAAGCCCTCGCAATGACATGAAACGGTCTTTTGGGGCTTATTCTCTTATTGCTCTATTGCCTTAAATATTATATTTACATTGTTTTGGGTTTGTAATACGATATTTATGTAACAACCCCCAACGGCACTTCGTGCCACTTTCCCATAAGGGGCATAAGATTTAACACAGAGGAAAAAGAGAAAATGCTAAAAGGAAATGAGATAAGAAAATTATATTTAGACTTTTTTAAGAATAAATATCAGCATACGGTTGTGGAAAGTTCAAGTTTAGTTCCTGATAATCCGACGGTACTTTTAACAACGGCGGGTATGTTGCAGTTTTTGCCGATATTTTTGGAAATTCAGCCTTGTCCCTACGAACCGGCAAGAGCAACTTCATGTCAAAAATGTGCAAGAGCGGGCGGAAAAGATTCCGATATCGAAAATGTCGGAAGAACTCCCCGTCATCACACTTTCTTTGAAATGTTAGGCAATTTCTCTTTTGGCGATTATTATAAAAAAGAAATTATACCTTGGGCATGGGAATTTGTAACCGAAGTTCTGAAGTTAGACAAAGACAGACTTTGGATAACAATTTTTGAAACCGATGATGAGGCTTATGAAATTTGGCGCAGTGTCGGAGTTCCTGCTGAACGTATTAAACGCAAAGGCAAGAAAGACAATTTCTGGGGGCCTCCGGGGGCATCAGGTTCATGCGGACCTTGCAGTGAAATACACTACGATTTGGGCGAACAATACAGTTGCGGACACCCAAATTGCGGTATTGATACCTGTGAATGTGACAGATGGGTTGAAATCTGGAATTTGGTATTTACGGAACTTTATCAGGATGAAGACGGCAACCAGTCGCCTTTGGGCAAGAAAAATGTTGATACGGGTATGGGTTTAGAACGTATCACAATGGTTTGCCAAGGGGTTGCATCAACTTTTGAAACCGATTTGTTAAAGCCGATTTTGGATAAAGTTTCTTCAATGTGCGGTGTTCCTTATAAACAGTCCGAAAAAACGGATGTGTCGTTAAGAATTATCACAGACCACGCAAGATGCGTATCGTTCTTGATTTCTGATGGTGTAATTCCGGGGAACGAAGGCAGAAGTTACGTTTTGAGAATGATTTTACGCCGTGCTTTACGTCATGGAAAAATTTTAGGTATGGAATTGCCGTTTTTGTACAAACTCGTTGATGTTGTTGTTGAAATGTATGGCGAAGCATACCCCGAACTTGTTAAAAACAAACAAAAAGTCATTGATACGATTAAGGCTGAAGAAGAAAGATTTAACAAAACTCTTGACCGTGGTTATAAACTGCTTGAGGAATTTATTGAAAGCAAGAAAGATATTGATGGCGAGAGTGCGTTCAAACTTTACGATACATTCGGTTTTCCGCTTGAACTTACAAAAGAAATTGCGCAGGAAAACGGCTTAAATGTCGATGAAGACGGCTATAAAGTTGCTATGCAGGAGCAAAAAGACAGAGCAAAAGCAGCAACCGCAAAGATTTCCGTTACAGGTGATATCAAATATGCGCAGGTAGAAAAAGAAGTCGGCTCGACAAACTTTATCGGTTACAGCGAAAACGAATGTAATGATGCTAAAATTCTTGCTCAGATTGAGGGCGAAGGATATGTTGATATTGTACTTGATAAAACACCGTTCTACGCAGAATGCGGCGGTCAGGTCGGCGACTGCGGTTATATTGAAAACGAAACCTTTAAGGCAGAAGTTTTGACAACATTCAAGGTCAATGATTTGTACGTTCACAGATGTTCAATTTTAAATGGTGATGTTGAAATCGGTGCAATTGTAAGCGCAAAAATTGATGTTGAACGCCGTGAAGAAATCAGAGTTCACCATACATCAGCACATTTATTGCAGGCGGCTTTAATTAAAGTAGTTGGTGACGAGGTTAAGCAGGCAGGGTCTTATGTTGATGATCAGAGAATGAGATTTGACTTTACTTTCTCAAGAGCTATGACTCCTGACGAAATCAAAAAGACCGAAAACCTCATGAATAAATGGATAGGCGAAGGTTATACGATAAATACCAAAGTTATGGGTATAAAAGAGGCTGAACTAACAGGCGCAACGGCATTATTTGGCGAAAAATATGGAGATACAGTGCGTGTTGTCAGCATCGAAAAGAATGGACAGTCGATTTCAAAAGAATTTTGTGCAGGGACTCACGCAAGAGAACTCAAAGATTTGAGATTTGCAAAAATCGTATCAGAGGGTGCTATTGCAGCCGGTACAAGAAGAATTGAAGTTGTTGTATCTAAATCCGCACTAGATTATGTTAATGCAAAAGTTGATGTTACAGACAGCCTTTCAAATCGTTTTAAGGCGCACTATGATGAAGTTATTGACCGAGTTGATAAAATTCAGGAAGAAAATAAATCTTTGCAGAAAGAGGTTGAAAAACTACAGGAAGAAAATGCAAGAAGCAAATTCTCTTCCTTTGTTGATAAAGCTCAGGATATAAATGGCGGGAAATTGTTTATTTCAAAAATTGCGGCTTTAACTCCTGTTGGATTAAAGATAGGTATAGAACTTTTATCACATAAATTAGGCAAAGATAATATCGTTGTTTTGGCAGGTGAAAAAACTGTTGCGGCAAAGGTTTCTGACAGTTTTATTGCAAAAGGAATTAATGCGGGACAAATTGTCGGGGAAATCGCAAGAGCAACAGGTGCAAACGGCGGAGGACGTCCGAACTTTGCTCAGGGCGGTGTAAAAGACCCGTCAAAATTAGATGAAATTCTTGCTAAAATCGAAAGCGATATTAAATCTGTTTAAAAGTCCTTAATGCCATAGCGCTTTACTACTATATAGTAGTGACGGATTAGGGGAGTTTTCAATTACTCTTAAAACCCGTATAATTTTTTTATACATTTACTTACGGTCTTTTAAGAGGTGATTTATGAAATATAAACTGCTGGATGCACAACGCCAATTTTTGGAAATTCCGCACGATTACACACTTGATGTTGCGGTTTATCAGGGCGGATACGGCTCGGGTAAAACTTTTGCCGGTGCGCTTTTGGGGATTTTGCTTGCATTAAAATATCCAAAAATTAAGGGACTTGTCGGGGCGCAGACTTATACGCTTGTGCGGGATACCACTTTGCAAACTTATTTTGAACATCTTGAAACAATGGGATTTGTTGAAGGGAAAGATTACAAGTGGTCATCAACAGAGCAAAAATTGTCGTTTTATAATAACTCGGAAATAATTTTCAGACATTTTGACGAACCAAATCGGCTGAAATCTTTGAACGTCGGGTTTGTTGAGATTGAGGAAATGTCCGATACTCCCTATGAAACATTCAAAATGCTTCTTGCAAGATTAAGGCAAAAACCTTACAGTAACTGGAAGAATTTTCAGTACAGAATTTTTGGGCATACTAACCCTGAAATTCAGCAGGGGTGGATTTATAAGACTTTTTTTGTGAATCCAAATCCCAATTATAGAATAATTTGCGCCCCGACAACCCAGAATATCTATCTGCCGAAAGGTTTTTGCGAAGAACTGAAGCAACTCTATGACGAAAAATATTATAATACCTTTGTTCTCGGGCAAACGGGAAATTATAACGAAAATCTTGTGGTAAAAGATTTTACCGATGAGAATATAAAAGATATTGCCTATCATAATGATTTTGATGTTCATATTAGTTGCGATTTCAATGTAGATCCTATGGCATGGGTTTTGGCACATAAAACTGAGGATAAAGTTTTTTATTTTGATGAAATAGTGCTTGAAAATACCACAACATCAAAGGCATGCGATGAATTTTACCGCAGGTATCCCGAGCATAAAGGCAAAATTATTATTAATGGTGATGCGTCAGGTGACAACCGCAGTTGTACAAGCGAATACACAAACTATGTAATTATTAAGAAAAAACTTTTGTCCTACGGTTATGATGTTAATATTAAAATAAAGCCGTTTAACCCGCCCATAAAAAACAGAATTGCAGCATTCAATGCAAAAGTCCGAAACGCAAACGGGGATATAGGTTTGTATGTCAGTCCCAAATGCGAAAAACTTTTATATAACATAAGAAATTTAAAATACATAGAAGGTACATCCAAAATTGATGTCCCCAATTACAGACAGATAAAGCAGTCAAAAGAATTGAAATTTTTATCCCATCCGTTTGATGCCGCAAGTTATCTTGTCGATTTTTACTGGCCGATAGTTTTATAAAAGGAGAAAATTATGGATACATTAATTTATTATTCCCCCGTTATTGTTGCAGTTGTTATTTTTCTTGTTCAACAGCGAATTGTTGTAACGCCTGAAGAACTGGAACGCAAACACAGACAGATTTTGCACGAAATTGAGGCAAAATTTGTTACATTAAACAGTTATGAAAATCTCAAATCACAGTTTTCGGAAATGAAAGAAAAAATTGATAAAATTTATGACTGCCTGATTATTTCAAAATAGTAAAATTTATGTAAAGATTTATTACAAACAATTTAATCATGTGTCAAGTTTTTAAAGAAAAATGCCGTAAACATGGGTAAGTAAAGGATTATTGTAACCGAAAGGATATACGAAAAAAATGGGATTAGCCGCATCACAAGCACGATTCCTAGGGATTACGTTAAGAAAAGCTAATTGCGAATTTAAGTCAACAGAGTTGGCTCAACAAAGGTTGGAATTAACTAATCAAATGACTAATATATCTCAGGAGTATGCCAATGCCTTAAATTCAACGAAGTTAGTATGGCATAATGATATGGTTACTGACAGTTTTGGTAATCCGTGTGATTATGGTTTGTCATACAGTTTACTTATGATGCCGTCTGCAGCAAATGATTATAATCCATATATGATTTCAACCAGAAGCGGGGCAATTGTTTTGAACTCTAAATATGCACAAGCCGCAAAAGATGCAGGTATATCAATGGCAGGAGGAACACCTTCAGCTGATGGAAGAAATAAATTCTTATATTCACTTTCTAAGTCGTCAATTAATCCTTCTACCGGAAAAACTGATGATAATGTTATTACGGAAACAACTTATAATATATTAGCGCATATCAATACAGGTGGTGGAGCAGGGATTCCGGCGTTGGGTGATGTCAGTTGGCATCCTGCTGCAGGTATGGGTGCAGCACCAAAAGAAAAAGGGGTAGCTGATGTTACAACTTTATCTGATTTGGTTGCAGATGATAAAATCGGCGGAAGAAAGCTCGATTGGCTGCAGATATATATGGCTGCATTGGGTATTGAAAACGGAACAACAGAAATAGAATATGACACAAATATGGATGTCTATACTGATGAGATTGCATCTGCAAAACTTAATTTCATTAATGCCGGAATTGATGGTTGCGATGCAACATATGTAAATAGTGTAGTTGATGAAGCAAGGTCAGAAATTACAATTACAAATCAAGGGATTGTTGCTACAGGTATAATGAAAAAATTTCAGGATTTGGAAGAAAAAATTAAAAATTCTCCAAATCAGTCAGGCAGCAAACAAGCTCAAAATGAATTAGAACGCTTAAAAAATGGTTTAGATGCTGATGCTAATTTAATAGATTCAGATCAAAAAAATACTTACAAATATCCTATATATTGGGCGATTTATCAAGAAGCTAAAGCTAAAGCAAGCAATACCAACGGGCAAATTAAATGGAATTCTGATTCAGGTAAAAGTGATGTTTCATCTATAAGTGTAGATAAATTATTCTATACCGGTAGTAATGGTATAAGCGATTCAATTCAAACTCCTTTTCATAATTATCATAAAGATGGTATGGGTGTAAATATGCGCGAATTAGGAGTTGAAAATCCCGCTATCGATTATTTAAATACCCTAAATCTTTGTGTAAATGATACTTTTGTTCGAAGTGAATCAGATATTAAAGGTATGACAATTGCAGATTTATTAACGAAAAGTGTCACTTTAGTAGCTGAACAGAGTGATGGTTATGATCCCAAACCTACCATAGAACTTGCTGCAACTGCGATTTTGGAATCTGTTGCACGCGTATTTGGTTATGGCAATATCGGAACAGGCTTGAATGTTGATGTAGAATCTAATGATGCGTTAAATATGGCATTTGAAATGACTAAAAAGAAATTCATCAAAGCCGGAAATGCTGTTGATGGTTCGGATGCAAGTGATGATGCCTTATTGCAAAACAGTGCTTATGTAAATGCTCAGGATTATAACAGAATGGGTACATGTGATAATGATGATTATGCTGCAATAAATCTTTCAAATATGCTTTCGGCATTTTTAACTTATTTCGATAATTATTTAAGAGGAGCTGATTCTGATTATGTTGTCGGTAAAGGAACAAAAGATGATAAAACATATTTTGTTACAGATGACCCGAGTTATGTATACGTTACAAATCCCGAAGACGGAATTTCTAACGACGAAAAGATAGCAGATTTCTTCAATGAATTGTACAATAATATTTGTGAACATGGCTGGAGATACGATGATATGGTTCAGGATAGTGAATATCTTGAAAGTGCCATAAAAGACGGTAGGTATCAGATGATGGCTTTGAATCAGGACGGTTATTTCTATCAAATGAGATACAATGAAATCGGTTATATGGAAGAGGTTCAGGATACTGATGCTATTGCAAGAGCAGAATCCGATTTTAAAACGAAAAAAGCGCAAATAACTTTCAAAGAAGACCAAATTGATGTTAAAACCAAAAAACTCGATGCCGAAATAGCCGAACTTAATACGGAAATGAATTCTGTTCAGAATATTATTTCAAAATCAATTGAAAAAACATTTACAATGTTTTCTAACTAATAATTAAAAGAAGAAACCGGCATTTTGAGTTTTGTGCATTATAATTATTAAACCTTTTATGTAGTTTATAGGAAGTTTATTGGTTTAATCAGATTATTTTGCTTTAATTAATCAAAAGTGAAAATGCCGGATTAAAAATAAAAATAGAATAAAATATGTCTTTTTCATACTAAGATACACTTTTTTATTTTTATTATTTTCTCCTTAAAACTTCCACTTTCCTGATACATAAAGAATAATAAAGTTTTAAAAGAAATTCTATTAGCCGATTGGATAATAATTTGTATACATAAATAATCTTGTTTATGTAATTTTTTACAATATTTAATTCTTTGTGGGGTTGAAAAGGCATGGATGGTAGTTTATAATATTAATAGCAGTTAAAAATACTGTATTTTTGTTCATTTTAGAATGGAAAGGGCCGACGAGGCCCTTTCCATTTGTATAAAAAAATACATATCTCTATTGAGTTGCAAAACAACCCGAGTAAATTTACAATCAATATTTTTTGACACTCAAAATTTTTCTGTTATAATTAATTCATACTTTCAATTATGCAGTTAAATAATAAGGAGATTGGGATATGAAAAGATTATTGAGCACTTTATTAGCGTTCATGATTACGTTTGTATTCAGCGGATGTGCTCTTGCAATACAGGAAACGCCAATGCAGGCGCAGGCGAGGCTAAAGCAGGCTAAAATTGAACAAATGCTCAAAAATGCAAAACCTGTTGAATTGGCGTTCGTTTTTGACGGACCTTCAGAAAAAAATGCTGAAGTTTTAAAAACTTTCCAACAGACAATTACGATGTCATTACTGCCTGATTACAGAGCAGTTTTTCCGAAAGATTTGATATTTATGGGAGACTGGACTGAAAAGGGTGCAAGAGCGGCATCGGATAAGGCGCTCAATTCAAGGGCAAGAATGGTTATTTCGCTTGGCTACATGTCAAGTATGTATTATACCGATAAAAAAGACAAGAAAAAATATGTCGTAACCATTGAACAGTACGGTTTGAGAGATTTCGGAAACAAATTCTTTAACCCGATTCAGCAGACCGCAAACGATTTTTATACATTCAAAGTTTTGGTGCCGGAAATTAAGAAAACGGCTATCTTGATGAATGAAAATTATTACAAAACAGAATCTAACTGGAATGCAAGTATTGCGCAAAAGCTCAAAGAAAAAAATTGCGATTTGAATTATGTTATAATTCCTGTCAATAACGATTTGAAAGCATCATTGGCTAAAATCCCTAACGATGTTGATTCAATTTTTGTTACCCCGTTATTTAACCTTACAACTGCGCAAAGAAAAGAAGTTTATGATTACGCAATTTCAAGAAAACTTCCGTCTTATTCAATTGTAGGTCAGGAAGATGTTGAAATGGGTGCAATGCTCGGTTCTTCAACAATGGACGTTGATAAGAAAATTGCGGAAGCAACTTCTTTTAATATCCATGGTGTATTGCATGGAAACGCAGTCAAAAACGAAAGAATACCTTTCTATGATGATAAGGTGATTTTCTATAACTCCGATACCGGTGAAGCAGTTGGATACACCGCACCGTTAAGACTTTTAAACAATGCGGTAACAATTACGCACAAACAGCTGCCCAAATATTCACTCGGGACTTTGCTTGATGCATTGGATGATACAAACTTGGATATGAAAAGAAAGCAGTTCTTAATCAGTGCTGCGCGTCGTTCTGTTGCAAGTGCTTATTTAAGATATTTGCCGACATTAAGACTGGATTTGGGTTATCAGTCGTACAACGATGCTTATGCTCGTTCATATTCGGGTGTTCCTTTGCATGCGGGACAGTTCACCGTAGCAATGGATCAGGTTTTGTATTCACCTGATTTGGTTACAAATATCATTGTTAAGCACAAGAAACTGAAATTTGATAAAGCGGAAGCACTTTTGACAAAAGCAAATACCGAATATCATGTAGGTAATTTGTTTATCGAAACGCTAATGCTTGAAAATATGATTAAGGTTCAGGAAGAATCCGTTAAGGAAACAAGAGAAAATCTTGCAATAGCAAGGGTTCGTGAAAAGACCGGCAAATGCGGGTATGAAGAAGTATTCCGCTGGGCGGGTGAAGTCAGTGAAGAAGAGAAAAAACTCCTTGCTATGCAGGCTGATTATAAGAACTTAAAAGTTACAATAAATAAACTTTTAAATCAGGATCAGAAATCGGATTTCAATTTTGTTCCTCTGACGGCTAATGATCCTGCGTTCTTCACAAGTGATTTGCACATCATCGACCACGTCAGAGATCCTAAAAAATTGGGCAAATTTACTGATATGTTGGTTGAGGAAGCAATATATTTGTCACCTGAAACAACAAAACTCAAAGCTGCTATCGCTATGAAAAAAGCGGAAATGGCTAATTATATTCAGAAATTTGTTTTGCCCAACGCAAAAATGTCAATTGAGTATGGCACAATGTTTGACAGAGCGCTGCCTTATGAAGATGCTGCACATAATCAGTTGAAATCAGGCACTGCAACCGCAACTTCAGGTGCGACTCAGGCTCAAACTTTTGCTGATACTTATGCAGCAACCGGAAATGCGACTGCGGCTGCAACTGCAGGTGTAGGTGCGGGTGCTCAGGCATTTGGAAACGGATGGAACAGTTCGCCTTATTTGAATCTTGATAAAACTTCTTTAAGATTTTTCATCGGTGCGCAGTGGAAACCGATTGAGGGCGGTCACAAAATTGCTGAGGTTGCAAGATGTAAGGCCGAACTCAACGAACTTAACGCATATTTGGAAGAAGTTAACACCGAAATCGAAATGCAGGTTCGTACGGTCGTAAACAGAGCTATCTCAAAATATTTTATGATTGAAAAATCATACAAAGCAATGTTTGCGCAGAGTGAAAATTATCAGATGGTTAAGGCTAAATATCTGAAAGGTGAAGCCCCGATTGACCAGATAGCGGATGCTCAACATCTTTATTTTGACGCAAAACTTGACGCTTTGAATTCCCAGTATGAATTCTTCAAAGAACTCATCTGGGTACAAAGAGGCTTGTTATCGGTTAACTGGACAAAAGCAACCAAAGAGGCTAAAGACTGGATAAATAATATTCCGAAAGTCCTGCCTGCTGAAGAAGACTTCACGTTATAATTTAATAATTACAAAAGGCGGTATTATGTATAAACATAATACCGCCTTTTTATGCCAATTAAAGTGTCTGTATTTGACATAATCATATTTTAAAATATTGGTAATTATATACGATGTCACAGTAAATATGCTTGTCGTTGCGAGGAGGAAAAGGTTTGCTCAACGAAACCCCAGCATTTTTATAATCATTATCAAAAACGGCTGGATTGTTTCGGGGGTAAATAATTGGTCGTTTTGAATTTCCACTATCATTCCCGCTCGCAATGACATGTTACTGTAAGATAGTATATAGTTACCAAAATATTTATGTTAAACAACGTAAAGGGATAAAATATGGGATGGCTTATAGGATTTATTTTGGTTCTGCTGATTTTCAATGATGATAACTAAACAAAAAGCAGGTATTTATTTCAAATACCTGCTTTTTAAATATGAATTGAATTTTATTATATGCAAAGCATTTCTCTGACATCTTTGCGTTTAACTTTCAGAGTGGTTGTTTTTGGTAATGCCTCTTTGGAAATAACAACCGATGTCGGACGTTTGTACGGTGCAAGTTGCTGTGACAGAGTCTTGACATCAAGTTTAATCATTCTGTCAATATCATCTTCAGAATAAGTGTTATACATTTCCGCTTTTGGAACAATTACCGCAGTAACTTCTTCTGCGCCGTCTTTTGCACCGAAACTTCTTGAAACACCTAATACACAGACTTCTGCGATGTAGTGGCTGTTTTCAAGAACAGATTCGACTTCCTCGGGGAATACTTTTTTACCGCCCTGAAGAACAATCATGTTTTTGATACGACCTGTAATATAAATATGACCGTCTTTGTCGATTTTTGCGATGTCGCCTGTGTGCAACCAGCCGTCTTCGTCGATTACTTCTGCGGTCATTTCAGGCTGATTATGATAGCCTTTCATAACAGAAGGACCTCTTAACCATAATTCGCCTGTTGTTTCCTCAATTTTTGCTTCAAAATGTCTTAACGGATGTCCTACTGATGCAAGTTCGCCTCGTTTATCGTAGTTAACAGATACTACAGGACTTGTTTCAGACAGCCCGTAACCTTGATAAACTCTGATACCGATTCTTTCAAAAAATGTACCGACTTCAACATCTAATGGTGCACCACCTGAGATACATCCAAAGAATTTTCCGCCCCAACTCTGATGAATTTTTTTGAACAATTTTCTTCTCATTTTGTATGACGGAATGAACTGTGCGACAAAATACATTATTTTAAACATCACACGCACAAATTTCGGCATTGCTGAAAGTTCTTTTTCTATCCCTGCTTTTAAGAGTTTCAAAAATGCGGGGACGGCTATCATAAACTGAATGCCCTTTTCTTTCATAACGCCTGTTATATCTTTTGGTTTGAAACTGCTTGTGTAATAAACCGAGAACCCCGAATTCAAAAATGTTGAAAATCCGACAGTCATTTCAAACAAATGGTTCATCGGTAAAATAGAAAGCATATGAATCGGCTGATTTTTAGGAAGAATAATATCAACAACTTCCATCAAATCAACAAGTTGTGCATTAACGTTTTGGAACGAAATTTCAACCCCTTTTGGTGCACCTGTTGTACCTGATGTGTAGATGATAAATGCAGTAGATTTTGAACTTCTCTGACGCCATTTCCCGTCGTATTTATCGGGGAAATCGTAAATATTTTGTACATTTGCACAGTCTGTATGCTCATCTATTACATAAATATATTTAATCTCAGGAATCATTTTTTGCAATTCCAAAGCCGTATCAAGATAATGCTGTGATGCAAACATTACTGTCGGCAGGCAGTCTGACAGAATTGATTTCAGTTCGTATTTTGAAAGTTTAATATCCAAAGGAACTGTCGTTGTACCTGTCAAAACCGATGCAAAAACGCATGCTCCATATTCGGGTTTTGATTCCGATAAAATCGCAATACTTTCGCCCTTTTTGATACCTACATCTTCAATTAAGTATCTTGCTATTTTTCTTGATAATAAACCAAGTCCTTTGTAAGTAAATTCCTCCCAGCCGTACTGTCCTTTTATTCCGAGTGCGACACGTTCTTCATAATCGGCTGTTTTGTTTTGAATGTGAGATAAAATGTGACTATTTCGTAATTCCATAAAATATACCCCAAATCTTTTTTAAATCATACTTTCACCCATACATTTTATAATTTATACATGCAAATGTCAATTATTGAAAAAGTATATACATTAATCCGCAAAATATCCCTGTTTCTGGCGTGTGAGAGTGTTATTGTAAATTGAACAAAAATTTGTTTAATGTTTAAAACTTGCCACGATAACTAACTGTGATAATATTGAAATATAAGGATTTAACAGATGAAAAAAGAATGGTTTTTGAAAAATGACGGGGATATTAAGGGTTCTTTGATAGAGAAACTCTTGATTTCAAGAGGAATTTCAACCCCTGAAGAAATTAAAAATTTTCTTAATCCTCTGGAAATGGAACTCACTTCCCCAAATGTTTTTACCGATATGGAAAAGACCACGGAACGACTTTCAAAAGCCATTGATAACAATGAACCGATATTAATTTACGGCGATTTTGATGCCGACGGGGTAACATCAACCTCTGTTTTGTATAAAACTTTTACATACTTAGGCGGTAATGTCAGTTATTTTATTCCTGACAGGGAAACGCAGGGTCACGGGCTTGATACAAAAGCGCTTACAAATATAATGATAAAAGTTAAGCCGAAAGTTATTATTACTGTTGACTGCGGAATTTCAAATGTTGATGAGGTTCGGTTTATAAACAGTTTCAAAACTATTGATGTTATAATAACCGACCACCATGAAGCCCCTGAAATTCTGCCTGAAGCGTATGCGATAATTAACCCCAAAGCCCCAAATTCTCTTGATGAAAAATTGAGTGCAAAACAAATTGAACATCTTACCTATCTTGCCGGATGCGGGGTTGCATTGAAAGTTGCCCAAGCTCTTTTAGCACATTATAGTAAAGGAGCTTTTGTTAACGAAATTTTACCCTTTGTAGCGGTTGGAACAGTTGCTGACGTTGTTCCTTTATTGGGTGAAAACAGATATTTTGTCACAAAAGGTTTGGATTTGATTTCGCAGGGCAGACACAATGGATTAAAACTTATTTTAGAGAGTGCGAATTATGATATTTCAAAAATAACATCGGAAACTATTGCCTTTGGGGTTGCTCCGCGAATTAACGCATCGGGCAGATTAGATAGTGTGGATAATGCTGTCAAATTGCTCATTTCAGATAATGAATCCGAAATTAAAGTCGCAATAGAGAATTTAAACGAATTAAATTCCGTTCGTCAAAGGCTTTGTGATGATACTTTTGAACAGGCAGAAGAAATGTATTTGAAAGAGGGAACAAAAGCGCCTGCGATAATTCTTTACCACGAAGACTGGCATGTGGGTATTATCGGGATAGTTGCCTCAAAATTTGTGGAAAAATATTACAAACCAACCTTTTTGATGACCAAAAAAGATGGGGTTTACCGTTGCAGTGCAAGAAGTATAGAGGGTGTTCCTTTGTATGATGTCATAAGCGAAAACTCCGAGCTTTTAGACGGTTTTGGGGGGCACAAACTTGCTGCGGGGTTGAGTTTTAACCAAGATAAATCATCGTTTGAAGATGTTAAAAAAGCGCTCAATGAAACAGTTTCACACTATGTTGCGGGTCAGGAATTAAAGCCGTTTTTGAATATTGATTTGAAACTTGAAGCATCTGATATTACGCTTGATTTTATTGAACATCTGTCAGAACTTGAACCTTACGGGGCAAATAACCCCAGCCCGATATTTGAAACAGACGGCTTTGCGGTGGCTGAAAAAAGGCTTATGGGGGAAAGCGGTAAACATTTACGGCTGATGGTTTCAAAAGACTGTTATACTTTTCCCGCTATTTGGTGGAGTAGGGGTGATGTACCGTTGAATGTTGGTGATAGGCTTGATTTGGCGTTTCATCCGCAAAAAAACGAATTTAACGGGAATACGCTTATTCAGTTGATTGTCGATGATATTCACAGTGACAAACTGCCTGATGATGAACCGTCAGAGGAAAAAATAAAGATTTATGATTACCGACAAAAGACTGATTTTTTGAATAATGTAAACGATTATCTCAAAAACACAAATGCAAAAATTGGCGTTTTTGCAGAGTGTAAGACCGTATTAGACAGTATAAAACCTTATCCTGCAATAAGTTCGAGAACTTTTACAAGAGAGAATGTCCCCGAGTGTGATTTTGTGATGTTTTTTGATTATCCGTCAGACAGACAAACTTTTGATTATATATTAAACACCGCAAACCCTAAAGGGTTGCACTTTATGAATTTTGAACCTAAAATTTTTGATGAAATTTCTTTGCTTAATACTTTCAACGGAATGGTGAAGTTTGCGATTAACAATAACGGCGGAAAGGTTGAATTTGTGCGTTGTGCAAGTTTTTTGGGCAAATCGTTTGAGGTGGTGAAATCTTTGCTTGATTTGTTTGCGGAATTTGAGTGTATAGAAATTTCTCAAAAAACGGACAGTTTTTGTGTAATTTCGCCCAATAATTTGGATAATATTTCAAAAATTTTAAATAGTCCGCAATATGAACAGATTTTTGAACTTGCGCAGGAGTGTGATATTTTCCGCCAAAGCCTGTTAGAAGACGATTTGGAGCAGATTGTTTACGCACGGTAAATTTTATACTAAAATAATTTTATGGAAACGGAACTTAAACAGGAACTGAATATAATTAAACCCCGATTTGAAAAAATCAAGGAGTGTCTTTGACCCTGCATCACTGGAAAAAGACTTGGAGCAATTAAATTTTCAAATGCAAAACCCTGATATTTGGAACGACAGTGAAAAAGTTTCAAAAATCGGTCAGGAAGTCAAAGAAAAAAAAGAGATTTTAGATAAATTAAAGGGCTGGGAACAGGTTATTGACGATGCTTCAACCTCGCTTGAACTTGCCGATAATGAACTTATCGCTTTGAGTTTTGACGGGCTAAAAAATCTGTCAAAAGAACTTGAAAAATTCGAACTTCAACAGATGCTATCGGGTGAATATGACAGTGCTGATGCAATTTTGACAATAAATTCGGGTGCGGGTGGAACAGATGCGCAGGACTGGGCAAGCATGCTTTTGCGGATGTATATGCGCTGGGTTGAAAACCGCGGGTGGAAGTGCGAACTTTTAGATAAACTTGACGGTGAAGAAGCGGGGATAAAATCAGCAACCATAAAGATTACTGGAAAGTATGCCTTTGGCTACTCAAAAGCGGAAAAGGGGGTTCACCGTCTGGTGCGGATTTCGCCATTCAACGCTAACGGCAAGCGTCAAACAAGTTTTGCATCAGTGGATGTTTCGCCGATTGTTGAAAATTTTGAAAAAGAAATCGTTATCCCGAGTGATGATTTGGAAATTACCACGATGCGTTCAGGGGGTGCGGGCGGACAAAATGTTAATAAGGTCGAAACAGCGGTGCGAATTTTACATAAGCCGTCAGGTATCGTTGTCAAATGCCAGCAGGAGCGTTCTCAACTCCAAAATAAAGAGTACGCCATGCAAATTCTTGTGTCCAAACTTCTTGCCATAAAAGAGGAAGAACAGGAACAAAAAATGGCGCAGTTGCGGGGTGAAACGGCAAATATTGATTTCGGTTCGCAAATTCGTTCTTACGTTTTTCACCCGTATAAAATGGTAAAAGACCACCGCACAGGCTTTGAAGTCGGGAATGTTGATAGCGTTATGGACGGCGATTTGGACGGATTTGTAGAAAGCTGGCTAAGAAGCAGGATTAAGGAGTAAATTATGGAAGTTACAAACAAAGATATTTTAAAGCACTATTTATCATCAGTCTTAGTTTACGGGATTATTCTTTTAATTCTTTTTGTGAGTCCGTTGTTTAACCAAAACATCGAAAACCCTTGGTTGAGTTATTCTTCGATCTTGGTTGTTTATTATATTTTGTATGTAATTTTTGCTTATCCGATTTTTAAAAAGTTCAGACCGCAGTCCGTTTTAGAGTCAAGAAATGTTGTTATAGTTGATTATTTTAGCCGCCAGTTTTCAAAGGGGCGTAATTTGGAGCAGAAACTTTTCGAGATGAGCCTCAATGATAACGAAAAGCAGGCATTTGTAATTCTTTTTATAAAGACATTTTTCGGAGTATATTCTCTAAACCTTTTGTGCAATGAGTTTTTGCCTCAGATGAGTTACAATTTCGATTTTATGAGCGAAATGTTTTCCCAAAGTGCGCAATATATCCAAACTAGCGGAGTTTGGGGCGGAATTTTGCAGTATCTTGATGATACCGCAGACATGTGGCTGACTTTTATGTTCACGATTACCGCTTTTGTCTTTGCGTTTAGTTACCTGACTGAAACAGATTTTCTAAAAAACAGGATAAAATACGCCGATACTACCCCGCTTGGAATTTTGAGTTGCGTGATGTGTTTTTATCCGTTCACACTGATTAGCGAAAGACTTTTCCCCGTAAATATGCGCGAACTTGTGCCGATAGATGATTTGGGGGTAAGAATTACGATTTTTGTTCTTGCAATTTTGGTTAATTTTATTTCAATGATTGCGATTTTAAGACTTGGCACAAGAGCGGGGAACCTTACAAACAGAGGGATTGTAACAGGATTCCCGTATAATATAATCAGGCACCCTGATTATGCAATGCAGATTTGCTATATCATTCTGACATTTGTGCCGTTATATGCAGTCGGTGATTTAAATATTTTGGGCGATATTGTTCTGACAGTCGGGATGTTACTCTGGATAGCGGTTTATATCCTGCGTGCAATAACCGAAGAACGCAACCTGATTATAGATGACGATTACAAAACATATTGCCAAAAGGTAAAATACAGATTTATTCCGAAAGTGTATTAGTCGGTTATTGAAAAAGATGAAAAAAACTGTTAAACTTGAACATAATTGAAAGGTAAAATTATGGAAAAATTCAGATTTTTAACCGCAGGTGAAAGCCACGGAAAATGTTTAACGGCAATAATAGAGGGTGTACCGTCAGGTGTTGAAATTGATATTGATTTTATAAACTCTGAACTCAACCGCCGTCAGCAGGGCTACGGCAGAGGGGACAGGATGAAAATTGAAAGCGACAAAGTTGAAATCACTTCGGGTGTCCGCTTTGGTAAAACTTTGGGTTCCCCGATTACGCTTGTGATTAAAAATCGTGATTTTGAAAACTGGCAAAAGGTTATGAGTGTTTCGCCAGACGACCGGACAGATGACAGGTCATTTTCTGTTTATCGCCCGGGGCATGCTGATTATGCGGGCTCGGTTAAATATAACCAAAAAGATTTGCGCAATATTTTAGAGCGCTCAAGTGCACGTAAAACCGCTATTGAAGTCGCAGTCGGAGCAGTCGCAAAACTTGTTTTAAAAACACTCGGGATAGAGGGGACAAGCGAAGTCACCCAAATAGGAACGGCTTGTTGTCCCGATAAATTTAACGAAGAAATCGACCTTACAAAAGAAAAAGGCGACAGTGTCGGGGGAAAATTCTCTGTTGTTTATAAAAATATTCCTGTCGGCTTGGGTTCGCACGTTCATTGGGACAGGGGAATTGACGGTCGACTTGCGCAGGTTTTGATGAGTATTCCCGCGATAAAAGCCGTTGAGATAGGCGATAATCCGCTTGGACTTTGCGGAAGCGAATATCATGACGAATTTGAAATAAAAGACGGGGAAGTTTGCAGAACAACAAACCATGCAGGCGGTGTTGAAGGCGGAATGACAAACGGTCAGGATTTGGTCGTTTCTGCCGTTATGAAACCTATTCCCACTATGCTAAAGTCGCTAAATTCGGTGGATTTAAATACAAACCAAACTGCTCAGGCTCATTATGAAAGGTCTGATGTTTGTGCGGTTGAATCCTGTGCGGTTGTTGCAGAAGCAAGAGTTGCGTGGGTAATATTAAACGAAATTCTTTTAAAATACGGTGGGGATTCAATCGCAGAATTAAAAAGCAGAATCTTATAAAGTCTTTAAGATGGTAAGAGATTAAGTATTTTTATGTTGGGGGAGTAGATTTCAAACAAACTTTATTAATCTATATTTATATCCATTAGTTCTTTTAAGGTGATATTAAAAACATGAGAAAGTTCATATAAAAAATATATTGAGGGACTTTTTGTTCCTCCCTCAAGAGCTGTTATATATGAACGCTCTACATCAACTAACTCTGCAACTTGTTCCTGTGTTAAATTCAGCTTCTTTCTGTAAAATTTGATGTTAATACCAAGATGTTTTAAAATTTTATTTTTTCTTGTGATGTTTTTTCTCATAATATATTATTTATTGATAACTATTTTTATACTATATTCAAATAGTATCTTATTTATTCCCTGATAATTTAATATTTACATACCATTTTTTTAATGTAACATGTTTCTAGTAGAATACATTATTAAATAGGAGATATTAAATTATGCAAAGAAAAAAAACTATCTTGGTAGCAGGCGGATATGGACGTACTAATCTCGGAGATGAAGCCCAATGTGAAGAAACATTAAAAACTTTGGCGAACAGATATCCAAATTATCAAATAATAAATCTTACCCCTGATGTAGAACAATCTAAAAAATTGCATCCTGATTTTTATCATGATTTAGCATCCAGAGTTGCTTTATTTAATGAAAATGAATTTTTTGATTTATTTTCAATTGGAAAATCCATTTTTAAAATATGGCGTGTTCCTATGTTTTGGTTTAAAGCAATATTGGTTTTTTTGAACGCATATCTTGTAAAATATGAACGCCCCACGTTTTTATTAAATGCAAAAGCAGTAAAATATTTGGTAGAACTTAATGATGCAAGTTTATTTTATTTTTGTGGCTGCGGTTGTTTAACCGGATATACATTATCAAGATTGTGGGATGGTATTGTATTTTGCAAATTATGTGAAATTTTCGAAACACCGGTTGTAATGAGCGGTCAAACTATTGGATTATGGATAAATAAATTTAATGAAGTTTTGGCAAAATGGGCATTTAAATCTGTAAAAATTATAACAGTAAGGGATGAGGAATTTTCTCTTAATGATTTAGCAAAAATTGGGTTAAAAGGAAAAAATTATTTTGCAACTCATGATGATGCTTTATACTGTGCGAAATCAGAACAAAACGTTATTCAAGAATCTAATTATATAGTAATGCAATTTCATTATTGGGGAATGAATAAAAAACAAAAAAAAATATATTTAAACAAAATAAATAATTTTATAAATTATATTTTAAATACTACAAATTATAAAATTGTATTTATTCCAATGGCAGAATGTGACCCCATTTCATTTGATGATTACATGAAAAAATTCCCGGATGAAAGAATAATAAATTTGAAGTATGAAATGGACTTTAGAAAAATTCGAAGAATTATTGCCGATTCTAAAATATGTATCACAATGAAACATCATCCTATAATTTTTGCAATGGGAGAAGATGTTCCTACTATTGGTTTATATTATTCTCATTATTATAAACATAAAAATGTTGGAGCTCTTTCCCAATACGGACAAGAAAAATTTTCTATAAATCTTGAAGAGAACGATTATTTAGAGCAATTCAAATTTCTTTTTAATGAAATTTCTACTTATAGAAAAGAAATTATTGATACAATACAATCAAGAAAAAAAATATTAAATGAACGTAAAGAAAAATTTTTAAAAGAAGTCGATTTAATACTTAATTAGTTAAGCAGTAGGGTGCGATGTTTCGCACCTTATTTTTCAATTGTTATTTTTTTGTTAAAAAATCGATGTTTTTAGAAAAACAGGGAAATAATATTAATGTAGTTAAAAGTTATCCGATATGAAAATTGAAAGGAGTGTAGAATTATGAGATTTTTAGTCAGACAAACACCGGACAATTTTATTAAATCAGTTAATGATGAAATCAGTTCTATTTTGAACAGACATTTTGACGACATGTATCCTGAGTATGAGGATAAAATGACTATGCCCGTAGAAATTCACGACAAAAAGGGCGAATATGATATTCGTGCCGAGTTGCCCGGGGTTAAAAAAGAAGATTTAGATATTGATTTAAACGAAAATTATTTGACAATAAGAGCTAAAAAAGTTGAAGAACACGAAGAAGAAAAAGACGGCGTTTACAAAAAATCAGAGTTTAAATACGGGGAATTTTCAAGAAGTATCTATCTCCCGCAGGATGTTGATGCCGAAAAAATTGATGCAACTTTAGAGCATGGTATATTGAAAATCAAAGCACCAAAACTTGAAAAAGAAAAAGATACGGTTAAGAAAATTACCGTAAAGTAAAAATATCATACGTACGAAAACAGGCGCAGATAATTTTATCTGCGCCTTATTTTATATATTAGAAATTAAGGATAATTTTCTAAATAATCGACTGATGAAGTCTTTCGCTTCTGCTTTCATTAAGAATATTTTTGAGTTTCATTAAACCTTGAGCATGCAGTTGGCATACTCTTGATTCTGACATGTTCAAAGTTTCCCCGATTTCTTTCATTGTCATGTTTTCCTGATAGTACAAAACCATCAGAACTCTTTCTCTCTCCGGTAATCTCATAAGCGCCCTCTGCAATTCGCTTTTGACGTTTTCCTCCTCCGCCGATTCATGCGGGTTTAGTCTGTCTTCGTCTTCTATTGTGTCAATAATTTCCATGCTGTCATCAGATGTTCCCCGTTTATCATAAATAGATGTTATGGTTACATCTTCTGACATAATTTGAGTTATTTTTGCAGGCTCAATATCAAGGTAATGTGCTATTTCGCTTGTAGTTGGGACTCTGCCGTATTCCTGTTTTAGGATTTCTATTGCCTGTTTAATTTCTTTGATTTTTTTACGGACACTTCTTGGCAAAAAATCCTGTGAACGGATTTTATCTAAAATTGAGCCGCGAATTCTGATAAGTGCATAGGTTTCAAATCTTGAATTTTTCTGCGGAGAAAATCTTTCTACAGCATTAATTAAGCCCTCTACCCCATATCCTGTAATGTCCTCAACAGAAATTGTCGCAGGGAGTGAAACTTTAACACGTCCCACAACATAGCGAACAAGATAAATGTACTGAACTATTAAAATATCTCTTGTTTCTTTGTCTTTATCCTTGAGATATTTAGTCCAAAGATTTGTCAATTCTTCTTCCGGTAAGCGTTTAATACTGTTGTATGAGGAAAAATCAATATCCTGTTCCATTAACCCTCGCCCTTTTCTTCCTTCTTACATGATAATTGTATAATATTGAGATTTTTTAACATCATTTAAAAGTATGAAAAGGGTGTGTGTATACTAAAGCATGTAGAGGAAAACTTGTTTATAGTAAAATAAAACCATGCCAAATGAAAAGAAAATACTTGCGATAAATTTTGGGGGAATCGGTGATGAGATATTCTTTTTGCCGACTTTGATTTCCCTTAAAAAAGAGTTTCTGAATAGTGAAATTACCCTTGCATTAGAACCGCGAAGTAAAGGGATAAAGGACCTGACAGATGTTATTAACGATTTGATTTTGGTTGATGTCAAAGGAAAAAATAAGTATTTTGAGATGCTGAAATTTTTAATTAGTGCAAGGCATGGAAAATTTGACATGGTAATAAGTTCCGGCGGGAATAAACTTATCAGTATTTTACTTTTTCTTACGGGGATAAAAGAACGTTACGGTTATTATACGGGCAAAATAAGTTCTATGCTTTTAACCCATGCCGTGCCATTAAACAAAAATCAATACGCGTGCTCGATGTACCATGACCTGATTAGAAGTGTTACATCATATAATACCGAATTACCGCAAATTAAAGTTGAAAAAAGAGAGGTTGTTGCTAATTCCGTTTTAATTCACCCCGGGGTTAGTAAAATGAGCGTTCGGAAAAAATGTATCAAGACTGTTCCGCCCAAAGTTTGGGCAGAAGTAATTGATTTATTGGTGGCTGAAGGTAAAAAAGTCATGCTCACAGGTGGGCCGGATGATGATGATTGTATAAAAGAAATTTTAAAAAATGTCCGCACCCAAAATTTTGAAAACTTTTACGGAACAACAAAAAATCTGAACGAATTGGCGCAGTTGATTTCGTCAGCCGAAAAATTTTTGTGTTCGGATTCTGCACCGCTGCATATAGCGGTTGCTTTGGGGGTTAAAACATATCCAATTTTCGGACCGACGGATGATAAGGCTCTTGTTCCGCGAACTCCTGCGGTTGTTCCGATTAAGGCGGATGATAATTGTGAACTTAAACCATGCCTTTGGGCAAAACGCATGACAACATGTGAAAAATTAGATTGTCTGAAAATTCCTTCGTCAAAAATTGTTGATACGATATTAAAATAATATAAAGTTTTAAGATATTTGCGGGTTTTATACTATAATTGACTTAATGGGTAGTAGAGAAGAGGGTATAAAACATGATAGACAAAACCGCAATAATTGATCCGTCAGCGCAAATAGCGGATGATGCGATAATAGGACCTTACGTTGTAATCGGTAAAAATGTAAAAATCGGAAGCGGTACAAGAGTAATTTCAAATGCTCATATTGAGTATGCTGAAATTGGCAAAAATTGTACGATTTCGCCGTTTGCGACAATCGGATCAGAGCCTCAGGACTTAGGCTATAAGGGAGAAGAAACAAAGGTTATCATTGGTGATGAAACGATTATTAAAGAAAACGTAACAATTCATAGGGCGGCTGCATGTGGTGATTTTACAACAAGAATAGGTAACAAATGTTTAATCATGGTAGGTGCTCATGTTGCACATAACTGTGTTTTGGAAGATCAGGTCATTTTGGCAAATCTTGTTACACTTGGCGGGCATGTTCATGTTGAATTTGGTGCATTTGTCGGCGGAATGAGTGTATTCCACCAGAATATCAGAATCGGTACGATGTCTATTGTAAGCGGTTTTAGTGCGTCACGTCAGGATATTTTGCCGTACTCAAAAGGTGAAGGTCGTCCGCCTGTCCCGAGAACAATCAATGTAATTGCCCTGAAACGCAGGGGGGTTGATTTGGAAACAAGAACTCATCTTAACGAAGCGTTCAAACTGTTGATTTCTGATGAGTATAATACAACTCAAGCGATAGAAAAAATTCAGGCAGAAATTCCGACAAATGAATATATCGAAAAAATGATTGATTTTATCCAAACTTCAAAACGAGGAGTTTTACTTAAAACTCACAAAACCGGTCATCAGTCATTGAGCGATGAAGAATAATTGTAAAAAGGCGGGATTTTAAATCCCGCCTTTTTTATTAATCAACCGAGAAGATTTCACGAATATCATCCATAGTGAGTGATTTTGTAATATTTCTGTCAACCGAAATTACGCTATCAACAAGGTCGCGTTTAACTCCTTTGAGTTTTTGGATTTTTTCTTCAACCGTATTTTTGGTGATAAGTCTGTAAACAAAAACTTTTTTGGTTTGTCCTATACGGTATGCTCGGTCTGTTGCCTGATCTTCAACGGCAGGGTTCCACCATGGGTCGTAGTGAATTACATAATCTGCGCCCGTCAAGTTCAAACCTGTTCCGCCGGCTTTTAAACTTATTAAGAATATCGGAATTGTAGGATCGTTATTAAATCTGTCGACTGCTTGTTTGCGGTCTTTTGTTTTACCCGTCAGATATTCATACTTAATGCCTTCTCTGTCAAGCCAATCTTTAATTATATCAAGCATATTGACAAACTGGCTGAATAATAAAATTCTGTGATTCTCTGATATAATTTCTTCAAGCATTGATTTAAGTTTTTCAAATTTACCTGATGAAATGACGTTTTTAACATTATCTTTATCATAAAGTCTCGGATGACAGCAGATTTGACGCATACGCAATAATGCAGAGAAGATGGACATTCTGCTCTTTTCAAGTCCGTTCTGTTCAATAGATTTGAATAATTCTTCTTTTGTAGAATCAAGTACTTGCAGATAGAAATCTCTTTGATCATCTGTAAGTTCACAGTATGCGACGTTTTCAACCTTATCAGGCAAATCTTTTGCGACATCTCGTTTCATACGGCGCAGAATAAACGGATAAATTTGCAATTTCAGACGTTTTTCAACGATCTTGTCGTGCCGTTCCATAATCGGGTTAACGTAGTGCGAATTGAAATCAGCCATTGAGAATAAAAATCCCGGCATAAGAAAATCAAACACGCTCCACAATTCTTCAAGTTTGTTTTCAATCGGAGTACCAGAAAGTGCAAGTTTATGCATAGATTGCAGCTTTTTAACCGCCTGTGCGGTTTGTGATGTTGCATTTTTTATGTTTTGAGATTCATCAAGAATAACATATCTGAAATTGATGTCTTTTAATTTTTCAATATCACGTCTGACAAGTGCATAACTTGTAATGATAACATCATATTCAGGAATTTTTTTGAAAAATTGCTTTCTTTCTCCGCCCTGAAGTTTTAGGCATGTAAGTTCTGGTGCAAATTTTTGTATTTCATTTTCCCAGTTAAATACAACGGTTGTCGGTGCAACAACAAGAGTTGGCATAGCCCCGTCAACCTCTTTGGCTTTTTGAATAGCAGTAAGTGCCTGAAGTGTTTTACCAAGCCCCATATCGTCAGCCAAAATACCATTCAAACCGTATTTATACATAAACCATAGCCAGCCGAAACCTTTTAACTGATATTCACGGAAATCAGCCTTAACACCTTTGGGCAGTTCCAGATTTTCAGAAGTTGAGAATGTTGACATCTGATCCCAAAATTCTTTGAATTTATCGCTCAAAATGAGTTCAATGCCGAGGTTTTTAAGTTCGTTAATCAAGCCCGCACGGAAAGTTTTAACGGTAAATGTGTTATCTTCGTTGCGGTAAACATCAAACGAGTTAAAGGTTCTCATCATCGCATAAATGCTTTGAACAGGATATTCAACAAAGCCGTTGCTTCTTATTCTTGAGTATTTTTCGTCTTTCATTGCGGTGTCATAAATTTCATCAAAATCAATGACTTCTTCTCCAACCTGACCGTAAATTTTTACATCAAAACTGTCAGGCTGTTCCTGTGAAAAATCAATTTTTGCACAAAGTTTGAATGGATTTTCCATAATTTTGAAAAATGACATATCATCTTTTTCTTCAAATTTCCAGCCTTCACCTGCTTGTTTGAGGTAATAATTATAAAAATCAATTGCAGTTTCTTTTTCCAGCGCAAGGTTATTTGTTTGCATCGGAACAAATTTGCAAGCTAAAAGCATTGCATAAGCCTCATTTTCGTGTTTTAAATTTCTTTTAACCCAATAAATTGTGTCTGAATCAGGCTTTTTGACTGTAATATATGGGGCTTTATCCTGTGCCTGTTTTGAGTATGGTACTCTCACTCCGTCATATTCAAAATTAAGTTCCGCTTTAAGGCTTTGATCATAATCAATTCCCATGGTTACAACATTTATTGGCGGACGTTCTTCAAGCATGAGTTTTGAAATTTCTTCATCAACCACAACATCCATAACTTCACGCAGTTTGGGTAAATCTTCATAGATAAATTTTCCGCATTCTGCATCTTTCAAATCCGTAAATGACGATTTTGTGATGCTTTGTGGGAGTGATTGAATGGCAACATTTGTGGGGAACATAACGTTTTTATATCTGCCCCATTTTAAATGTCTTGAAAAATACCTGACTTCTTCAAACGGGTAAACATCATCCTTGTCGGGTCTTTGCCATTCTAACGATAACAACAATGTGCCTGGAGTTTGTGATTTATTCACATAAAGTACAAGTTTCCATTCATTGTCGGTGAATTTCAGACGTTCTTTTGTACGTTCGTCTAAAACTTCATCAGCCTTTGCCAAAAGCGGAAAGATAGAGCCAAATTTGGCTATCGGAACATCATACCAACCGGCTTTTTTGTCCTGTCTTGAAATCTGCAGAAGTTCTTTGAAGATTAAAAATTCAACCTTTTGAGAATCATTAAGGACAAACTTTTTATCATTTTTCTGCGCTTCCAAAATCGCTCTGAAAAGGGGTTCTATCTGTCTTATGATTTTTCCTGTTTCTCTTGAGCGGACAAGAACGGAGAAAAAGTTTGCTTTACGTTTTGAATTGAAATGGAAAATGTAACTTCCCTGCGGTTCTTCGGTTAATTGAGTGTTTTCGTCGGGGAAATCAAATTCCATACCGAATTTTGTTGAAAGCCAGTCCTCATAAGCGTGAGCGTCAATGGCTTTGAGTGCAACCGCAACCGCGTGTTTGCACCATTCTTCTTTTAACGGGCAGTTACAGCGAGCCTCAACCTTATTTTTCTTAAAAATGAGGTCAGTATTATAGTGGTCTTGGAAGTTGCCTTTGACCTTACCCATATAGAAATTCTTTTCGGGATAATTGTCATATACCATATCTTTTAAATGGTATTCATAGCCTCTGCGCCAGCTTCCCGCACTTGAATTTTCTTTAATATACTTGTAATTAAATTCCGTTGAACTCATCTATCGGAGTGTTTCTCTTTCCAAGGGCTGTAAATAACCTAATAGACATCAAAAATCTATAATCTCTTCACCCTTATGGAACGATTATACATGCAAATTTAATAAAAATCAAGAGGGGGATTATTAAGACAGTAAGGTACTAAGATACTAAGGCACTAGGAGACTAAGGCACTAAGACTTTTATAAATTGACTTTTTAGTAAAAAAAGATAATATATAATAAGGCAGTACAAATATTGTTATTTGTGTGCTAAACTTTGGGATATGAAGTTTTAAATAAGAGGTTAATATGAAAAAAATTGGTATAATTTTTGCGTTGTTAGTGGCTTTGGGTGTCGGCGCAGGTGTTTATTCTCAAACAATCCCGATATCTGTTACAAAAACCAATCAAGGTACTTATGCAGTACAATATACAATGGTCAATGCGCTTGATGTAGTTGCTAGTCCGTTTAAATATCTGCACAGAAACATAAAAATCAGAGCAAAATTTGATAAGTTTTCGACATTAGGTCTTGATTATCCGCCGGCAATGAGGGCTTCTGATAAATATATTTCTATTCTTATTCAAAGACCGGATGTTGCAGATCACAATATCCCGCTTTCAGAGATGAAAATTTTTCTCAAAAAAGATTTAGCAGAAAAGAATATTAGTCTTGATGCGGGTGATGAAATTGAATTTACAGGACATGTTTTTTCTACTGCACTCGGTGATGCATGGCTTGATGTCGATAATTTAAAAATTATTAAAAAGAAAAATCCGCCTAAAAAAGAGGAAAATATGATAGAATAAAAAATGTGAATAATGAATTTTGAGAAGTAAATTCAACATGACAATTTTAAATACTAAATCAACAATTCACAATTCTCGTTTCGCGATTCATGAAATGGAACAACTATGGAAGTAAAAAACGATATATTTTTAACTATACATGGTCACTTTTATCAACCACCGAGAGAAAATCCGTGGCTTGAGGCAATAGAGTTGCAAGAAAGTGCCCTTCCTTGCCACGATTGGAATGAAAGAGTTTGTGCGGAATGTTATACCCCCAACTCTGTATCCCGAGTTGTCGACAGTAGAAATAAAATTCTTGATATCGTCAATAATTATGAAAAAATGAGTTTTAACTTTGGCCCGACGCTGTTGTCGTGGATGGAAGTTTTTGCCCCGCTTACTTATGAAAGAATCATAAAAGCTGATATAGTTAGTGTCACGGAGCATAATGGGCATGGGAATGCTATGGCGCAGGTTTATAACCATATAATTATGCCTCTGGCAAACGAGCATGACAAAGAAACGCAGATAAAATGGGGTATACGTGATTTTGAATACCGTTTTGGCAGAAAGCCTGAAGGAATGTGGCTTGCTGAAACAGCAGTTGATGATGAAACTTTAAAACTTCTTGTGGATAACGGAATAAAATTTACGGTTTTATCTCCTTACCAAGCTCTAAAAGTCAGAAAAGATGGTGATAAAGAATGGCAAGATGTAAGTTGGGGAAATGTTGATCCCGCAAGAAGTTATAAATACATAATTAAATCTGACCCGAATAAGTCAATTAATTTGTTTTTCTACGACGGCGCAATTTCTCGTTCTGTTGCATTTGATGAACTTTTAAAAGATGGCAACAAGTTTATTCGCAGGTTAAAGGAAGGTGTTTCTGAGTCGCGCGATTATCCGCAGTTAGTTAATATTGCAACAGATGGTGAAAGTTACGGGCATCACACAAAATTTGGTGATATGGCACTTTCTTATGTGTTGAAAATCAAAGCGGAATCTGAAGGTTTTAAGATAACAAATTATGGCGAATATCTTGAAAAATACACAAGCGATTATGAGGCTGATATAAAGCAATCATCATCGTGGAGTTGTTTCCATGGTGTGGGCAGATGGAAAGAGGACTGCGGTTGTTCAACAGGTGGTCAGCCGGGGTGGAATCAAAAATGGAGAAAACCATTAAGAGAAGCACTGGACTTTCTGAGAGATAAACTTGCTGTAATTTTTGAGAATGAGGGCAAAAAATATTTCAATGACAATGTTTGGGAAATCAGAAATAAATATATTGAAGTTGTTTTGAACAGAAATTATGCAGTTATAAAAAATTTTCAAAAAGCAAATTTCAGACCTGATTTGACTGAATCCGGAAAGGTTAAAGGTATGGAACTTTTGGAGATGCAGCGTCAAACAATGCTTATGTATACTAGCTGCGGGTGGTTTTTTAACGAAATATCCGGAATTGAAACCGTTCAGATTATGAAATATGCGGCACGTGCAATGCAGCTTGCATCAAATTTCAGCAGCGAAGATATTGAAACTCCGTTTTTGAATATTCTTGATGAAGCTAAAAGCAACTTAAAAGAACACGGAACAGGTAAAGATATTTATGAAAAATGGGTAAAACCTTCGGTTGTTAGTTTGAGAGAAGTTGCGGCACTTTGGGCAATATCTTCTTTGTATCAGGAATTTGAGGACGAGGAAGATGTTTATTGCTACAAAGTTCAACGCAACAATTATCAGATGGTTGAAAAGGGCAACTCAAATCTTATTGTCGGAAATATTGATGTAACTTCAAAAATTACCCTGCAAAAATCTAATCTTGTGTTTGCCCTTATGCAGTACGCTGATGGGGATTTTCATTGTGCGATAAAAGAATTTTCATCAAACGAAGATTATAACGAACTTAAAAATACGCTGATTAAGACATTCGTTCTTTATCCGCAAACAGAGATTATAAGGGCTTTAGACGAAAAATTCGGCAAAGAATATTTTACGCTCAAAGATATATTTATCGAAGAAAGAAAGAAAATTTTGCAGATTTTGTTAAAAGACCAACTCAAAAAATTTGCAACGCGTTATGAGGAAATGTACGATCAGGGCAAGAGTTCAATTTATCACATGCAGAGTCTTGGGCTTGAAATTCCAAAAGAATTTAAAATCAGTGCAGGTTATACTCTAAGCCATAGATATAATGAGCTTTTACAGGATAGCTCAGGATTTGTTGATGAGAATGTTATTCAACAGATTATGGCAATAAATTATGAAGCAAAAAAAATGGGGATTGATATTGATAAAGCCCCGTCAAACAAGAATTTTGCCAAAAAAGTAATTACAAACCTTAACCGTCTGACAAAAAGTTTTGAAGTCCGTCAGGCAGATTCGGTTTCCGAACTTTTTGCGGTTATCGAAAAACTTGAACTGAATATTGATATGGCGGAGGCGCAGAATATTTATTATAATAAAATCTATCACAGAGTAGGTGATATTCTTGAAAACTATACTCATGAACCGAATGAGAAAGATATAGATTTTGTAAACTTGCTATTGTCTATTGGTGAAAAGCTAAATATAAACGTCGATTTTTACCGTATGAAACTTGATAAACTTACAAGCGTTTAATTTTTTAAATCAAATTTTTTCTTTACATATTTTAATTTATTTACATCAAACCTGTAAGATTGTATTATGATATATTGTAAGATATGTAAGTAGTTTCTTTTGGAGGCAAAATTGACTCAAAAGTTTTATATAAAAGGTGGAACCCCATTAAAAGGTGAAGTGCAGATAGGCGGAGCAAAAAATTCCGTGTTGAAACTTATCGCGGCGGCTTTGCTTGTTAAAGGTTCGACAAAAATTTATAACGTACCGGAATTAACGGATGTTGATATTATGCTCAAAGTTGTTGAACAGTTGGGCGCAAAAATTGATTATAACAGGAAAGAAAAATCGGTTGTAATCGATGCAAGTGAATTAACAAGTGTAACTGCAACTTATGAACTGGTTAGCAAAATGAGAGCATCATTTGTTGTTTTGGGCGCATTGGTTTCTCGTTGCAAAGAAGCAAAAGTCGCAATGCCCGGGGGCTGTGCAATCGGTGAGCGCAGAGTTGATTTCCACATCAAGGGGCTTGAGGCTTTGGGTGCAAAAATTAAAATAGAAAACGGTTATGTAATTGCAAAGGCAAACAAACTTGTCGGAGCGGAGGTTTATCTTGATATTCCGTCAGTCGGTGCAACCGAAAATATTATGCTTGCATCTGTTTTGGCAGAAGGTTCAACCCGTATTCAAAACGCGGCGCAGGAACCTGAAATTATTGATCTTGCAAACTTCTTAAACACAATGGGTGCAGATGTAAACGGTGCGGGTACATCTGAAATTATTATCAATGGTGTAAAACCTGAGCATTTGCATTCGATAGAATATACAACTATTCCTGATAGAATTGAAGCGGGAACATACATGACAGCAATTATTGCGACAAAAGGCAAGGGAATAATAAGGAATATTTACCCTGCGCATTTGACTTTCTACACGAATAAGTTGTTAAAAATGGGAGCAAATATAAAACTTTTAGACCCTACATCAATGGAAGTCAGTTGCAAAAACAAACTAAGTTCAATCAATTATATTACTCAACCATACCCGGGATTTCCTACTGATTTGCAATCAATGGCGATGGTGCTTTTAACAACAGCAAACGGTGTTGGGATTATAACTGAAAGCCTTTACGAAAATCGCTTTATGCAGGTTCCTGACTTAAATAGAATGGGTGCTGATATTCATCAGGACAGAAACCATGCAATTATTAAAGGGGTTAAAAAATTATCAGGGACTAACCTGACGGCAAGCGATTTAAGAGCGGGTGCTGCTTTGGTTGTTGCCGCTTTGATGGCTGATGGTGAATCTATTGTTGAAAAAATACATCATATAGATAGAGGATACGAAAATTTTGAAAATAAGATAAGATTGTTGGGAGGGAAGATAGAAAGAAGAGAGGAAAATTCCCTGAACCTAACGGAGGCACAGCATAATGAGTCCTACTTATAAACGCTGGTATGATCATGATCCTTTACTGTTGGAAGTTATCGATTTGTTAAGGAATTATCAGACCGAGTTAAAAGCGCAGGCAGAAATATTTTTGAGAAAGATTGAAGAAAAGGTTTCAAAAGAAACTATTGATAAGTTTTATGCAATGGTTAAACCTGTAAATGCTAATAACAGATGGTATGACAAAGACCCTGTTATTTCAAAAACGGTTGAAATTTTGAGAATAGTACCTCCGGAAGCACAGAGATTATGCGCTGAAAACTTTATCAAAACTCTCAAAGAAATGGGGATTGAATACAAAAGCCCAAATACCCCAAACACAGCAGGTTAAAAATATAAACAGAATAAAATAAAATAGGGTAGACTTCAGTCTACCCTATTTTTTACATAAACAATATTACCCCAAAACTCTTTTATAAATCTCATCAATATTTTTTATAAATTCTTGCGGGTTAAAGATTTGTTCAATTTCTTCCTTGTTCATGTATTTAAGAACTTCATCATCATCCAAAACATTTTGTTTAAAATTGCCTTTGTTTTCAAACGCATCGAGTGCATTTTTTTGAACAATTTTATAAGCATCCTCTCTTGAAAGTCCTTTAGATGTCAATGATAACAGCAATTTTTGAGAATAAACAATTCCGCCGAATTCTTCGCTGTGGGATAGCATATTGTCTTTATGCACTACAATATTTTCCATTATGTTATTAAACCTATTAAGCATAAAATCAACAAGAGTCAGGCTGTCTGGGAAGATTATGCGTTCTGCCGAACTATGTGAAATATCTCTTTCGTGCCACAGTACAACATTTTCTAACGCGGCAACCGAATTTGAACGCACCACTCTTGAAAGTCCGCATAAATTTTCGCTTAAAACAGGGTTTTTCTTATGGGGCATTGCAGATGAACCTTTCTGACCTTTAGCAAATCCTTCTTCGAGTTCCAAAACTTCCGTTCTTTGCAGATGGCGAATTTCTGTTGCAAACTGCTCAATAACCGTTGCAATAAGTGCCAAAGTCTGCATAAAATGTGCATGATAATCACGAGCAATGATTTGGGTTGAAATTTTTGCAGGTTTTAAGCCTAAATTTTCGCAGGTAATTTTTTCAATTTCAGGCGAAATATTACTGTATGTCCCGACAGGGCCTGAAATTTGCCCCACACGAATTTGCTCTGTAGCTTGAATAAAATTCTCTTTTTGACGTGACAAAATATCTATCCAGTTGCAAAGTTTTACGCCGAATGTCATGACTTCTGCGTGAATCCCGTGGCTTCTGCCTATGCAAATTGTTTGACGGTGTTCATTTGCAAGTTTTTTGAGTGTTTCAATTACTGTTTCAATATCATGCAAAATAATTTTTGCGCTATCCTGAATTTGAAGTGCGAAAGCGGTGTCAATAACATCTGAGCTTGTCATCCCAATGTGAACATAGCGACCCAAATCACCCAAACTCTCATTTACGCAGGTTAAAAATGCAATAACATCATGCTTTACTTCGCGTTCAATTTCATCAATTCGTTCAATACTAAAGCTTGCTTTTTTGCGAATTTCATGTGCAATTTCTTTTGAAATTGTACAGGTTTTTGCATACGCATCACAAACCGCAAGTTCAACATTAAGGTAGTAATTAAACTTGGACTCTAATGTCCAAATGTCAGCCATTTCTTTTCTTGAATATCTGTCTATCATAACGAAATTATTTTAGCATAAATATTAATGTAATTGATAAAATTTATTAAAAAAGTACTTGATTTTTATTTTTTTCTGAGGTAAAATAGAGGATGTGCATTGGCATGGAATAAATTTTAAAATATAAATAGCAACATTTTTTAAAATTTATTTATAAGACTGCTTGACAATAGAAATTGTTGTAGTAGGATAGAAAAACCGAGATATAAAAGCTTGGTTTTATTTTGCCCCGATAGCGAACAGGTTCGCACAGAGAGCCTGAAGCGTTGGGAGCACTAAAAACGAACATTGAAAACAGAATAGTTTGGAAACGACAAATACTTGTTAATTTCGTTAGAAAATGATTCTATTAAAAAGACAGAACTGCTAACAAAAACGTTAGTGTTCAAAAAAAAACGAGTCAAATCTGCCTTAAGGCAGAATGGACATAACTTTCTGACAATGGAGAGTTTGATCCTGGCTCAGGACGAACGCTGGCGGCGTGCTTCATACATGCAAGTCGAACGATAAGGTTCCTTCGGGAATACATAAGTGGCGGACGGGTGAGTAATATGTAGAGAATCTGCCCTAGAGAGGGGGACAACAGAGGGAAACTTCTGCTAATACCCCATATGCGCGTAGTTGCGATACTATTCGTGAAAGATTTATCGCTCTAGGATGAGTCTGCATCTGATTAGCTAGTTGGGGGTGTAATGGACCACCAAGGCGACGATCAGTAGCTGGTTTGAGAGGATGATCAGCCACAATGGGACTGAGACACGGCCCATACTCCTACGGGAGGCAGCAGTAGGGAATTTTGCGCAATGGGCGAAAGCCTGACGCAGCAACGCCGCGTGATCGCAGACGGCCTTCGGGTTGTAAAGATCTGTCAGTAGGGACGAACAATGACTGTACCTACAGAGGAAGCACCGGCTAACTCCGTGCCAGCAGCCGCGGTAATACGGGGGGTGCGAGCGTTGTCCGGAATCATTGGGCGTAAAGAGTTCGTAGGTGGTTTGTTAAGTTTGGTGTTAAAGGCGCAGGCTTAACCTGTGTATGGCATCGGATACTGGCAGACTGGAATGCGGTAGAGGTAAAGGGAATTTCTGGTGTAGCGGTGAAATGCTTAGATATCAGGAAGAACATCGGTGGCGTAAGCGCTTTACTGGGCCGTAATTGACACTGAGGAACGAAAGCCGGGGTAGCAAATGGGATTAGATACCCCAGTAGTCCCGGCCGTAAACGATGGATACTAGGTGTTGCGGGTATCGACCCCTGCAGTGCCGAAGC